>JAEEGL010577525.1_pt1 | contig 19404 bp, 12 predicted proteins | sample 9134231 | NCBI WGS metagenome assembly JAEEGL01 (sample SAMN16246548, study PRJNA631951) | gut metagenome | biome: gut microbiome; feature: rumen; material: fiber-attached | host: Bos | place: Iran: Karaj | collected 2018-10
CATATGAAATATTGGTTCCAAAGGCTGATAATGAAAAGGCTGGTGTCAATTTTGCGATTTAGCCCAGCTAAAGTTGCTTCAAATCCTTTGTTTATAAGGTTTTGTAGCTTCAAAATGAATTGCAGAAGTACAGTAATTAAGTAAAGGAAGACGCCTCCGGCGCTTCCTGTTTAATGATTAAAGGGGCTCCGCCCCTTTACCCCTGAACTGCATCGTATTTCAATAATCGAAGCGCTGACAGCCTCTTGAGGCCGGAATAAGGAGTTTAACAGGTTATACCGGCGGCTTGATGCGTACCTCAGGGATGGGCAACTCGGGGCACACCTAAGCTCAAGGCAAGCGAGCTTCCCCAACACCAGCCCCGGAACTGCTGCCAGAAAAAACGCTTGTGAACCTCACAAGCCTTTAATTATCACTCATGATTGCGGGCATTATCCATCAATGCCGTCCCGAAAAACATTCCAGCCAAATCAGCAGCAGATGGTTTCAAATTATCGACCGGCTGATTAAAAGATTTTGCCTGAAAAAACATGAAACTCATTTTTTTAACGCTGGCGGTATTCCAGTCGGCAATTGGCTGATTAAAAGCCTCCGCTTTATAAAACATATTACCCATATCAGTTACATGGGAAACATCCCAATTTTCAACAGGCTGGTTGAAGGCTACAGCCCACCGAAACATTCCATTCATGTTTGAAACGCTGGAAGTGTCCCAGTTATCCACAGGCTGATTGAAGGCTGCTGCTGAATCAAACATGCCGTTCATGCTGGTGACATTGGATGTATCCCAGTCTCCTATCGGCTGATTAAAGGACTTCGCCCTGAAAAACATGCATTCCATACCGGTAACGGCTGAGGTGTCCCAGCCGGAAATGGGCTGATTAAAGGATTGCGCCTCATGGAACATCCAGCTCATGTTTGAAACTCTGGAGGTATCCCAGTTTCCTATCGGCTGATTGAAGGCTTCTGCCCCATGAAACATCCCCTCCATGTTTGAAACTCTCGAAGTATCCCAATTTCCTATCGGCTGATTGAAGGACTTTGCAAAAAGGAACATATGTCCCATGTCGGCAACCCGGGAAGTATTCCAGTTTCCTATGGGCTGATTGAAGGCTTCTGCTGAATCAAACATTCCGTTCATACTGGTGACATGGGATGTGTCCCAGTCTCCTATCGGCTGATTAAAGGACTTCGCCCTGAAAAACATGCATTCCATACCGGTAACGGCTGAGGTGTCCCAGCCGGAAATGGGCTGATTAAACACATCCGTCCCGGCAAACATCCCCTTCATGTCGGTAATTCCGGAAGTGTCTCTGAGATTAACGTATTCCAATTTGTCAAAATTCATAAAGGCACAGGCCAGACTGCGCACATTAGGGCCAAGTCGCACTTCAAACTCAATGCGCTTCGGAGAAATGCCCCCATGCTGCAAAAACGGATTATTGGCAAAACGCTCTTTAACACTCTTAAAAAAAGGATCGGAAAAGTCATCATGTTCTATCAATCCTGCGCATTCATCCAGCGGATAAGCTGCCTGATCAAAGTAATCCCTTTTGGTGAACTCGAAGTTGATGGTAAGCGACTGCAGTCTGTTTTCCGCAATCCTGAGGCGAATATCATCAGTGATATCGTCCGGCGAATTAAGCACGGGATTCAGGATATCGGTATTCTCATCATTCATGACATTACTCATAAAAAAACTCCTCAATGCATACGACAGTCCCTTAAGGTACCGCAAAATAATAACTGCTGAATGTTATGGTTTGGAAAATATCCTGCAGCCCCAATCTCCACGAAACTCATTTTTGGAATGGAACCGCTATACTCGACTCTTTCGTCAGTTACCTTGATCCCTGTGCAGTATTCATCAGGATCAATTCCATCCAGTCTGCAAACCTTTGCTTATGGTTGCGGAAGCGTCAATCCCTGTTAACATCTCGTCCGCAACTGTTTTCACATTCCTGCCAGACATCTTGAGTTCGCGCCAAAATCAGCGTTCCCAGAGTGCTGTTATCTCCGGAGTCAGCAGACATCACAGCCCCTGAAGACAGGTACGCCCCTTGCGGTTTGAATTCCGATCCACCGCCTGCTGCGTCCGGTAATTGTCCAGGGCCTTGTAGTAGCCGCACTCCATGAGAGCCTCGGCGTGAGTGGGCATGGGATAGTGCCAGCACCCGAAGCCGGAAGCCAGACAGGCGCCGTTGCCGCCGCAGCTGGATTTTTTGCCGGTCTTAGGGTTATAGCCGATCCCCACCTGAACCGAAGCGCCGGAAGCCGCTCTCCCGCTGTAACCGCCGCAGAGACAGTGCACGAGGTCGTTATGGCCCAGAGTTTTGGCAATCAGCATGATTTCCTTTTCCCGCATCCTTTTGGCTTCCCGGAGATTGGCATGGAGATGGCCGCTTTCATCAAAATTGTCCCAGCCGCATTCGCAGCCGAGGTAGGCCACTTCATCCTTGTACCGCGAGGGGCCGAAGGAGCCGTCCATGTAAAGGCACAGCATATCCCGGGATTTCTGCTTCATGGTCTTGGAGGAGCATTTGTTCTTGTAGGAACCCTCGCCCCACTCAATTAGCTCGTTTTCAATGCGCTTCCGGTTGTCGATATAGGCCTTGAAGGCCTCCATCTCCGCATCGCAGTCGTTATCCCACAGGAAGGAAAACATGCCGGTGAATCCCTCGTGAAGCCGGGTTCCCGCGCCCTTCTTCCGGTTCTGCTCGTAAAGCTGATGGTTGTACCAGCTCCGGAAATTCCTGTCGCAATTGGGATATTCCTCAGTGTTGAGATTCATGAAGTCATCCGCCCAATGCCGGAGCTCATCCTTGAAATCGCTGTTCTTATTTTCGATGTTTTCCCATTGTTCAAATTGGAGTCTCAGGAAATTCAGGGCTTCCTCATCGGAAATCTCATCAGGGTTCAGCTTAATAGAATCATGACCTTCGGGATCGCCGCCCTTCTTCAAAAATCTGACATAGACATTGGCAATGATTCTGTTCTTTGAACCGAGAGCTTTCTGGGTGAGTTCGTTCCCCATGGTCTTGCACATGGTCTCCTTGGCCTGCTTAAGAGCCCGGGCGGAATGACCGGGATCCTCCTTCCAGATCCCGGCGAAGGCCTCATTTTTCTTGTCTCCGAAAGTCTTCCAGGCTTTGTAAACCCGCATCACCGAAACGTCATTCACAAAACTCCGGGTGGCCTTGGCGGATTCATAGACAAACTTCACCGAAGCTATGCCGATGGCGATCTTGGGATCCAGAGAGAGAATGGCAATGGCGGCATTCATGGCAGTGTCCCCGCTTACAGAACCGTCCGTCATCCCCTCGGCTGCCAGAGCCGAAAGCTGATCAATGGTGCCAACGCCCTTCTCGGCGGCGTTTCTGATGAACTCGCCCCGGGCCACCCGCTCCCGCTGCTCGGCCACCATCTTAAGGTAGTTTTTGGCCATGCCGCTGTTATTGGCAAGCTGTTCATAGAGCTTCCGGTATTCCTTGTCGGGCATGAATATCATCTTGCGGGCGCTGTCGAGATTTTCCAGAAAGGCCACATGCTTCGGATCGCAGGCATCCCTGAGAGAGCCGTAAACCCGTTTGTACTCCTCGTCGGACATGGTAAGAAGCTTGCTTTCCAGCGTCTTCTTGTTTTTGGTGATCATCTTGCTGATGCATTCCGAGCTGTCGCAGGCCTTAAGGGCTCCTTTAAGCACCATGGCCAGAGCATTGGCTCCCACCTTGGTCATGTCCTTTTCGGAAAGGCCGTCCATAGCGGCAATGCCGTGGCCGTACATCTCCTGAGAAAACACAATCGCGTCCCGGATCTTGCCGATATCCGTGGCAAACTGGTAGTTCTGGAGGATTGCGGTGCCGAAATCCATAATGGCGGCATCGAAATTCCCGTCCCGTCCCAGAGTGATATCCAGCCGGGTCTGGGCATTAATAACCTCCCGGAGCTCGTCATGGCACTCCCGGATATCCACACGGGCCTTGGAGAAACGGTATTCCCCGTAGCCGGGAACCAGGGCTCCCGGTTTGTCAGTATCCGGATAATACAGCGAATAATCCTGACCGAAGGCAGTTCCCGAGAGATGCTCATCCGGATCCTGTCCCAGCATGCGGTAAAAATTTTCCAGATCGGCATCCGGAGACTCCTTTCCGGCAATATCCGGCACGGCGCAGCCCCGCTGCTCCCGGCCGTAATCAATCACGGCGTACCGGAGAGCATAAAGCTCCTCGGGAGCGGACAGTTCCCGGGAAGCCGGTTCCGCCCCGAAACGGAAGGGAACGATGGCGCCGGATGACGGGACATTCTCAGCGGGATCCCGATGAAGCGCGGGAACGTAAAATTCCCTGGCAACCTTTTGCGAGAATTTCTTCCGGCTTTCCTCCTCGGTAAGCATCTTGCCATTCCCCGAAGCCGGCTTTCGGAGATCCTGAAGCAGCTTTTTATCAGCGGCGGCAATTTCCTTTTCGGACAGGATCCGGAGATCCTTCTTCGCCAGAAGAACGCCGTCCTCTTCGTTACTGCTGTAAAGCCGAACTTCATAATCTCCCGGAGTCATTTCATAGGTGCCGGCAGCGACGGAAAACTTTATATTGTGCGCAATAACGTAGATGTCGTCCGGGTGCTTTTCAAAAATCTCCTTCGCATTTCCGGCGGCGTTTTTCGGGACCAGGGCGATAAACGAGGAATCCCGGACTCCGATGCGGTTGGTGCCGGTAATAGTTATTGAGGAATCCGGCTCGATTTCATCATAGGGAAGATCAATAACGGCGGCGGGAATGTCATAGGGGGACTCCCGGACAATAAAGTCCCGGGAGACCTTCGGAGGATTGTCGCCGCCGCCGTTCATGGTGATAACCGCCGTGTATTCTCCCGCCTCGAAAACAGGGCCAAACCGGTTAAAATTATTGCCGGGATTGCAGCCGTGCCAGATATCAAGCAGGGGTTTTTCGGCGCCCTTTTTGTAAACCTTCAGGGTGCCGCTCTGGCCCTCCCATTCCGGAGTCCATCTGAAGATGAAATTGACCCGATCTCCGGCATAAAGCTCTGCGGGAATGATAAGCTCGGGGGCGGCCGGCGCAGCGCCCCGGGGCTTTTTTACCTTGAATTTCAGCAGGGAAACCGCAGGAGAGTTATTCTCAGTCCGCCAGAACGCCTTGCAGGCGCGGCAGCCCCGGTAGAACAGGAGCGCGTAATCCCCCTCTTCCTCCGGAGCCGTCATGGCAAATCCGAACTCGGGACCGCGAATCTCCCGGATATTTCTGTTTACCTGAAGCGCCTTGACATCCTTTCTCGGGGTGTTGCCGTCATCCCGGGCCACCACGAACCAGCCGTCCCCGGGCTCCTCATCAAGGCCCAGCACCTCAATGAAGAATTCCTCATTGGGGGCAAAAACATTCCGGGGCAGCGCAAAGCTCACCTCTTCCTCACCCGCTACCCGAAAACCGTAGCGGGCCAGAAGACTCCGATCGTTTTCATCGTCATTAAAGACTCTTATTTCATAGGAACCCGGCCGTTCCGGAGCCTGGAGCTGCAGAAAAACCGTCTTTTCCGCGTATTTGAGATCGATGTCATTGATCATGGCCTTAAGAGAGGAGGCGGCATCCGCGGGGACTCCCGCTCCGGTCATCACAATCTGCACGTAGCGGGACAGCTTCGCGTATTCCGGTCTCCGGAGTCTCAGCACGAATTCCTCTCCCGGAGTCAGCACCCCGTCCAGAGGGCCGCCTTCCAGCTCAAAGCCCGGCAGAACGCTTTCGGAAACGGGAGCGGGATCGTCCTTGCCGCTGATGGCCGCGCTCACTGTCCGGGCTCCGACCTCTGTCCCGAAGAATTCCCGGAGGGCGTTACTTTCCGAAGCTGCAAGCTCTCTTTTCAGAAGCTCGCCGGATTTGGTGATGACGGCGCCCAGAGATTTCAGGGTCTGTTCCAGCTTGACGGTGTCGACATCGACCTCGGCCCGCACCGTAATGCTGCTGCCGTTTTTATCCTCCTCGAGAAGCCGGTAGGAGGTTGTGAAATCCTGCGGGCGGGCGATAATAATCTTCCGCACCTCGCTGCTGTGCGCCGTCAGGAAATCCCGGGAAGTCATATTGTTCATCAGCGCGCGGGTGGCATTAAGTCTCGCATTGACCTCGCAGGTGGCGGCATCCTTGCCCCGGGCCGCCACCGTCATGACCTCGGCCTGAGCCGCCGTCATGAGAGAACCCATAGCCAGCGCGGCCGCAAGAGCCTTAAGGTGAAAACTGCCTCTCTGAGCCGGCTTAAAATTCCTGCTGCTCATCACTGATTCTCCTTCTTTTCCGAAAGCATTTCCCGGTAAGAGCCCAGCTGCTTTTCATTGCGGGGATCTCCGGCGAAACGGCTCATCTCAAAATAGTCCAGCGCGGTGCGGCCGGCCCGATCCCGCGCCGTAACAGCTGCGCCGGCATTGATAAGACTTCTGAAAGTCGCTGTATCCGGTTTGGTCAGCGCTATGGCCATAAGAGCGGTGCGGCCCTCTTTGTCGGCGGCGCCGGCATCGGCTCCGGCCCTGACAAGGGAACTCACGGCGCCGCCGTTCCCGGTTAACGCCGCAGCTATCAGAGGAGTAAGTCCGGTTTGCGCTTCGACTTCATTTACGTCAGCTCCGGCCTCCTTTAGCTTTTGGATTTCGCTTCTGGTAAGCTCGGCGAGACCGGCGTAAAACATGAGACCGACCCCGTCAGGAGTTTTGGACTGGACTTTGGCGCCCTTTCCCAGAAAAAGCTCGATAACTCCCGGATTGAATCTGTTCCGCGCTCCCGCCATAATGGCTGCGGTCAGCGGATTTACGCCTCTTTTATTGACGGCATTGACGTCCGCTCCGGCCTCCGCAAGCTTCCGGGCACAATATATCCGGTTATCGCTGTTTCCGCCGATGTACTCGAAGACCGCCAGAAGCGCGGTATTTCCCAGATCGTCCCTGATTTCGATATCGGGAGCGAATTCCATCACCCGGTCAAATACTGTTCCGGAAATATTGCGGTGAAACATGAAGTTCAAAAAGGGCTCGCCCTTTTTGTTTCTGGTGTTCGGACTGGCGCCATTGGCCACCAGGAATTTCATAAAATCGGTACGGTAATCAAACCTGCCGTCCTTCAGCGCCGCTTCCTGAATCAGCGGGAGTCCCCGGGAGGAAAGCTCGTTGAAATCAGCGCCGTATTTTTTGAAAAGCCCCAGAATCTCCTCGTCCTTGCCGTATTCCAGGCCGTAGACTCGTTTTGCCGCCAGCATCAGCGGGCTTTCTCCCAGCCGCCCTTTGGCCTTTACTCCCCGGGCATCGGCACCGTGCCGCATTACCGCGGTGAATACCGTGTTGTCCTTATCGTTGGACAGGGCCTCGATGAGAAGGGTGTCGCCATTGGGAGACTTCCGGGACAGATCGTAGCTTCCGGCATTGATAAAGGGTTCCGCCGCCGGGAGCTTTTTGGTTCCGAAAGCCGTCATGCGGGCAGAGGCCGCTCCCGCAAACTGATAGTCGGCATCAAACCCCCGGGCCAGAAAAAGAGAAAAGAGCTCCGGATTATTGGAACGGGAAACCAGCTTGGCAAAAAGACTTTCGTCTGCGCAATCCTTCGGCAAAGGAGTTCCCGCATTGAGAGAAGCTATGATTCTCTGTTCCGTGCCGACATCGATTACGGAGGCGGACAGGCAGACCGCATCCCGGAATTCGTCCGGGGCAAAGGGCTTTGGCTCATCAGCTCCGGCGGCCGAAATCAGAAAAAGAAAAACTGCGGCGCCCAGCGCGGCCGGGGATTTGTCATGAAAAACGGGCATCGGATCTGCACTCCTCTCCTTTGAACACCGGGAATAAAGAGCGGCCGGAAAGCGCGGCCGAACAGAAATAACGGGAACCGGGAAATGCCGGGACAGACTGGCTGAAAACCCCCGGGCAAGAAAAACATCCCCCCGCCTTGCTTGATTATGACATATGGAGCTTTTTGTACGGTGATCCCGGTCTCTCTTTCCGGAAAAGGTCTGTTATCCGCCGGCCCTGAAGGACAGAGCGGGGATTTTTTCAGAAAAACAGCTATGCCGTTCGGAAAAGACGCCGAAATCGGGCACCGTTTTAAAAGCCGATTTCCGTATCAAAAGACAGATCGGTCGCCTGATCTGCTTTTTCCTGAAGCTTATCAGTTATGTTATCAGCAGAGGTAAGATATCCCGTACCCAGTTCATTCTTTCCTGCGCTGTACAGACTGGTTGTCAGGCTCGTTATTTCTATCCCGCCTAAACTTTTCAGCATCTTTTTCACGGCATCCTGACTGTTAAACAGTGTTTTAACAATCACGCTGGCAAAGGTTGCCGGCGGCTTGACAGGGCTCCCGAGGTTGTCATAGGCCTGGGTTTGAAAAAAATTCATTTTTATAAGCTCAATCTTGCCGTTTGCATTTTCCCGGTAATCAACAATGCCGGGGCATTGTATGAACCGCTGGCAATGGCGTTGAAGTCTCTCAGGGTAAGCTTGTCATTTTTCCGATCCTCTGTTGCGTCCGGCGTTTCGGCTGCTTCCTGCCGCAAAGCGGCTCCTCTCTGAAAACGTATTCACAGACAAAATGTTACACAAATCGCTGCATAAACGCAATTATTCGCATCGTGTGGTTTAAAGCGGAAAAGCCATATGATAGTACACTCTGATTTCCAGCGAATAGAATCACCGAATAGTCTCACCGAATTACCGTGTCATTTGCGCGTGTCCATGAGTATCGGAAGGCAGCATGATCACATACTTCCATTTATCCTCGATGATCTTAAAGACGTTTTCCGCAGCAAAGCCGCGATCGAGCATGCCCTTCAGCAGGCGAATACAGTCAGAAACAGTCAGAAACAGTCAGAAACAGTCAGAAACAGGTTAAAGAAACAGGTTAAAGATCCGAGGAATAATAATTGAGAAGGGAAGACGCCTCCGGCGCTTCCTTTAATGATTAAAGGGGCTCCGCCCCTTTACCCCGGAAACTGCCTCGCACTTCGGAAATTGCAGCGTATGGCAGCGTATGGCAGCCTCTTCGGAATGAACAAGGGGGAATGCAGTGTAAATGGCGGCTCGCGAAAAAGCTCAGGACGTAACGAAATCCCAGGTCACCAGATGAAACGGCAGAAGAAAAGGGAAATTTCGGGCTGACAGGCTTCGTTTCTGCCTCCGGCAAAGACGATTACCGCCGGGGCCTGGGATGTTCCGCATAGATCTGCCTGGAGGCCTCGGCTTTAGGATCCAGACCGCACAGATTAACCGTGATCCTCAGGCTGTCAATCTTGGTTTTGTCTTCGCGTTCGGGATTGGTGCCGATAGTTCCGGTTTTGGTGATGCAGATCCGGGATTCCGTGCCGTTGGAATACCGCGCTATAGCTTCGCAGTCATCACGAAATTCTTCCCCGCCGTATATCGGAACAGGGACAGTATGGCGCTGGCACCTGATTTGATTGATGCTTTCAAGACTGAGGTTCCTGAAGCTGCTGCTGCGAAGAGCGGCCCGGGCAACTCTCCTGATCTCCAGTTCCTGCCCGGCTTCCGTATTGGTGATAAAGAAGAAAAAAAACGCCAGCAGAGCCGCAAAGCCGCCCCATACGACAAGCATTATCAGATGAAAGCCCAGTTTGCCGCCATCCCTCTCAAGCTCTGAGAGCTCCCCGGGGTTACCGGGATCATTAAGATCCGATCCGCTATAACGAGGTTTTTTGATAAGTCGCTTTTTTTGCTGCATGGCACTCTCAAATGCTGATATTTCTGGGCGCTGATTTCTGAAACATCCGGGGATTCCCTGCTTCTTCCCCGGACGTGTTTCCGGTATTCTCAGGGGCGGGATACCGGGACACTGATAATCTCCTGACTGTAACAGCGTTTATGAGATCCTCAGTCTCAGATGAAAATCCGGAAACCGCGCCTGCCCGCTTTTCCGGATAATTGCATCAGCACTATGCAGGGAAAAAAAGCGGGAAAAGAAAAAGCAGGGAGAGAAAAAAGGCAGGGAAAGCATTCCTGAAAAGGTGCGGCGCTGCCAGGAAAAGGACGGCATTGAAGCGGCCGTCCCGTTCCGGAGGAATCCCTTACTCCAGCTCCCAGGTAATGTCCACCCGGTCGGCAAACGAAATCTCCTCGGCCTGGTAACGATCCCCGCTGTCAAAGCCCGGGCCGTTTGCGGCAGCTCCGGCCATTTCCATCCGGGCGGACTTGGCGGCGCGGAAGGTCTGGGGGTTATCGTAGTCCACCGTGCCGTAGCTGATGGTCAGCACCTTGCCGAGCCTGGCGTTAAGACCGCCGACGATGCTCTCCGCCTTGGTCAGGGCATCCTTGACCGCCTCTTCCCGCACCTTGGCCTTGACTGCCTTGGAATCCCGCACCCGGTAATGAATGCCGGAAACATTGTTAAAGCCGCTCTTCATAATGAGATCCATGGTCTCGGAAAGCCTGGTGAGATCGTTAACGGTAACGGTGACGGAACGGCTGGCCCGGAATCCCTTGGAAACTCTTTTATCCTTTTCCCAGGCATATTCCTCGTAAAGATAAATGCTGTCAGCCCGGACATCCTTGTCGGTCAGTCCCACGGCGGCCAGGTTTTTGAAGAGAGCGTTCACCACTTCATCCGCGCGATCCCGGGCCTTTTTGGCGGTCTTGTCCAGAAGGTTAATCTGGGCGGACACCAGAGCCTGATCCGGCATCATTTTAAGCACGGCGCCGCCGGTAAGGGAGATAGTTCTGACTTTAACGCACTCCTCCCCCGCCATCGCTCCCGGAGGCAGGGTTAAGCCAGTAACCCCCAGGGCCAGAACCATATTCCAGAATAAAGACTTAGCGGTGATTTTCATAAACTGAGCTCCTTTCTCTTAGGCCCCGGAAGAGCATTCCCCGGGGCCGGAAAACGTATTCATGAATCAAGTATACCGCGACTCCTGAAATTTAACACATTCTCCGTCCGCCGGAGCCTGAAAATCACGCCCGCTTAACAACACCGCCATGATGCCTTCCTTCCTCCGGTTTCCCGCCGGCCCGTTCAGGGCGCCTCCCGGCCGTAAACAAACTCCCCCGACATGTAGCGGGACTGGCCGGTATCTTTAAGGTAGTAGCCGTAAAGCTCCCGGATATCCCGGTCGGTGCCGTATTTCTGCTGCAGGGTCAGCCGGTCAGAGGCGGTTTTGCTCTGGGCCCGGGCAATCTGATCCCGGAGAATGCCGCTGAAGGCTCCGGGGTTTTCCCGCATCAGGGTCTCGGCTCCGGAAAGCCAGGAATCCAAAGATCTTACCGCCAGATCCAGAGCGGCTGCATAGGCGATGCTCCGGCAGAATTCCGCCGCCGCCCCCTGATTCCGGGAAGCCAGGGTGCGGATCATGGCGGGAATGCCCGGGTTCAGGGAATTCATAAGAGCGGTCTCCCGGGCGGTCAGTCTCCCGGAATTCCCGGCAAATTTGCCTACAATTCCGCCGCCGCTCCCGCCTTGTCCTTCCTGTCCGGCCGGCTCTCCCGAAGCCCCGCCGGGATCTCCCGCAAGCTCACGGAGCACCAGGTAGCCCAGCCCCTGAATCCGGACGGTTTTTCTCACTACCTGCAGGCAGCCCTCGGGCCTTCGATCCTGACAGCGATACACGGGAATTTCCCCGCCCTCCGTGAGATCCTGAAGTCAGATAAGCCCGCCGGGCACCACGGAGATCTTTTTGCCCTCCCCGGTGATAATCACGGTTCCCGTCATGCTCATCACCGCCTCGGCCATGTCGGGGTTTTCTGAAAAGAAGGCATTCTCCATCAGGGACTGCCACATGAGATTGCCGGTGAGCCGGAAGGCCTCCCGGGAGCCGCTCTCCCGGGCCTTCCGGTACACCGTCCCCGCATCCCGCGCGGATGAAAGCTCAAAAAGATCCCCCATGCCCTCGAACTGGCCGATAAGAGAAGCATCGGTAAGCCCCTTGCGCCCGAAGGCGGACAGGGAGTCATTCACCACCCCCTGAGCCAGCTGACAGCTGTTTCCGAAGTACTGATTGAGCTCCTGCACCTTCCTTTGCAGGATCTCCATCTCCTGAGCGCACTTTTCGCAAATGGCGGAAAGCGCGATTTCAAAGGCATAGCCCTGAGCGTTGGCCGCCACCGTCCGCATGAAGCTGATAAACTCCTCCCGGTTGATATAGGAAAAGCTGCCCCCGTAAAGATCAATCCCGGAACAGCCGGCTCCGGCATGGGGCAGGGTGACCGTCAGGGGATCCAGAGACTTCACCGGGGTTCTTGCCGCAGCCCCGCCTCCGGAAATCACCCCCCGGCGTTCCGTTTCAAAGGCTTTGGGACGGCTGGCATTGCTGAGAGAACCGTAAAGCTCGCTGATTTCATGATTGAGATCCGCCCCGGCCGGTGATGCGGCCATCAGCCAAAACACCCCCGCGGCGCCTCCGGCCATGATCTTTACAAGCTTGCGTTTTCTGAAGGCCCTGAGCATCGTCCTCTCCTCCGGGTTATGCCGATTGTTTCTTTCCGTTTGACAGTTCCCGCCGCTGGCAGGCTGCCGGACAGCCTCGTCTGACAGCTCCGCCGGCGGGAACCGGAAACAGACTGTACACCAGAATTTTGCCTTAGCTGCGAAATACCCCTTTGCGAACCCCGGGAACCCTTGTCCCGAAAGCCCCGGAGCTCATGACAGCTTTCCCCGGAAAGATCCCGGCCCCTTTCTCTCCTTGCTCCCCGGTTCTCCCCCCTGCCGGCATTTCCGGAATCTGAAATTAAGAAATTCACAAATTTTTAACATCTTCGGAGAATTGGGCTATAATGCCCGCCGCCGTTAGATGTTAACGTTATCAAGTTTTTTACGAAAACGTTTTACATCTCCGGCATCAGCGCAGAGATTCCGGCCCCGCAGAATGCCAAAGCGGGAAACCCGAGGGCTGAATCAGGATCAGCCATGATTAGCGGGAGGATTGCCGGAAAGTCGGTCAGGAAACGGAAAGAGGGAACATTAAGAGCCTTAAAAGCTCCGAAAACCCATAGAGACCGGATAAAAAAAGCCGGCCAAAAACGAAAAAGCTGAAAGGAAGGCGGCCAAACCATACCCTTTCAGCAAAAAACCATACTGCCGGATTAACCTGCAGCAGGTTACAACAACTCCAAAGTTTACCGCAAAATGCCTGACAAAGGGATAAACATGTTTAAAACAGTGTCATACTTCAAACTTTTTGAGAGATGCGCGGCAAAACGCCATAACAGTCACCTGCATAATCCCCGGGATCTCTGTTTTTTTTCCTCCGCATGGGCATTCCTGAATGCCCGCTTACTTGAAATTACCATATGACTAAACCATATCCCTCCGTTCGCAAAAAGCTCCCCCGGAATAATCAGGATCTCCTCTATTCCGGATTCAGCCTGATAAAAAGCTCCCTCCTCAGGGATCTCGGCCCCGGGTATTCCCCTGATACGCTCCGTGAGCGCGGCGGCGCTTCCCGGGACGCCGGAGAAGCAGCCTGTTCCCCCGGCCCGCAGTTCTTTGCGCTGCCCGCTGAACTTCCTTCCGATCCCAAAGCTCATCTGCCTGCCGATCTGCCCGCTGCAAAGCCCGCCGATCTCCCGACAGGAGAACAAATCTTTGCTCTCCTGAAATACTTTTCCGGCCGCTGCGGAAGCGCCGGAGAAGGAGCAGCCGCTCTCCCCGAGGTCTGCTCGGATCATCCGGCCATGCGGGAGCTCTGGCGGGCTCTCAGCAGGGTATCAGATGAACAGAACCGAAAGCCCCCGGAGGACGCCGGAAACCGCCGGGCAAGATCCGTGCTGAACATGGCAGAACACTTTACCACCGGCCTCATTAACGATCTCCGGGTGGCAGATCGGCGCGCTCAGGAGGAACCTGAGGAAAATGCGCCGGATCCGGATGACCTCCAGGAGTACGAGGAGAATCTCTACGCCGATGACTCCTATCCCCGGTACGTGTTTGCGCTGTTTCAGGAAACTCTCCGGGTGCTGGAGTCGCAAAGAACAGGAACCCCGATCCCGGAAAATCTGCCCCTCTATGCCATGGCTCCCCTCATGTGGTGATCGCCGCAGGATCTGACCCCGGTTCCGAAATTGCAGCCGGAAACTGAAAATCCCGCAACACCGGGAAGGTAATGGGGTAAAATCAGCGCAGGTAATTCTCAGCGGGAGAACTCATGAGCTATCGTCTGTTTATCTGTGAAAAACCTTCCCAGGCGGCGGATCTGGCCAGAAATCTGGGCATCCGCAAAAAACTGGCGGGCTATTGGCAGGATGCCGGAGGCGCCACCCTGGTAACCTGGTGCCTCGGCCATCTCCTGACGGAATTCATGCCTGATGACTATGATCCGGCCTATAAGAAATGGTCTCTGGATACGCTCCCCATTATTCCGGAAAAGTGGCGCTATCAGGTGGCCTCTCGATCCAGAGAGCAGTACCGGGTAGTGTCCGGGCTGGTAAAGGGAGCCCGGGAGGTGGTTATCGCCACCGACTTTGACCGGGAAGGCGAGGCCATCGCCCGCAACATCCTGACCCGGGCGAACTTCCGGGGCTCCCTCATGAGACTCTGTCTTACCGCTCTTGACGATGCCTCCATTCAGAAGGCTCTCCGGAACATCGTGCCCGGTTCGGAAACCGAGCCCCTTTATCAGGCCGCCCTGGGCCGGGCCCGGGCCGACTGGCTGGTGGGACTCAATCTCACCCGCTTCTATACTCTGAAGACCCGTGAAGCCGGTTCCTCCCTGGGAGTGGTGTCCGTGGGCCGGGTGATCTCCCCCACGGTGAAGCTGGTGGTGGATCGGGATCTCGCTATTGAAAACTTTAAGCCGGTGACCTTTTACGAAATTCTGGCCGACATGAACGGCGGCGGCATGGACTACAAGGCCCGCTGGCTCCCCGGGGAAAACCTGAAGGATCCTGACGGACACGTGCTGGATCGCCGGTATCCCGAAGAGGTAATCCGGAAATGCCGGGGTCAGGAGGCCCGGGTGGTGTCCTTTGAAAGAAAGGACAAGCTGGAATATCCCCCGCAGCTCTTCGATCTCACCTCCCTCCAGCAGCACTGCAGCAAGCGCTGGGGCTACTCCGCCCAGAAAACCCTGTCTCTGGCCCAGAGTCTTTATGAAAAGCACAAGGCGACCACCTATCCCCGCACCGACAGCAAATATCTGCCGGATGACCAGTTTAAGGAGGTTTCGGGCATCTTCGGCGCTCTCGAGGCTCAGGATCCCGCTGTCCGGAATCTCCTCCGGGGGGCCAGCGCCGCCAAAAAGCCCGCCTGCTACAAAACGGCCAAGGTGACCGCCCACAATGCCATCGTGCCCACGGCGAACGCCAATGTGAATCTCGCCGCCATGTCTCCCGAGGAACGCAATGTCTTCACGGCCATCCGGCGTTCCTTTATCGCCCAGTTCTACCCTCCGGCCGTCTATGATGCCGCGGCTTTGATTCTGGAATCCCAGGGGGAAAGGTTCAAGGCCGTCTCCCGCATCCTGAAAACCCCGGGCTGGAAGGTTCTTTACGAAAGCGAATCCCGGGAAAACGCCGCCCCTAAGGCCGCGGCCGGATCCCGGAACGGCAGAGGAGGCGGGGACAGCGGATCCGGAAGCGGCGATCCGGACGACAGCTCCGGACTGGGACTCCCTCCCCAGAGGCTTCCTGATGCCCGCCCCGGAGATCTCCATCTCATCCGGGATCCCACCCTGGAGGAAAAGGAAACCACGCCCCCGAAGCATTTCACCGAAGCCACCCTGCTGGCTGCGATGGAAAACATCGCCCGCTACGTCACCGATCCCGCCTGGAAAAAGATGCTGAAGGACACGGACGGACTCGGGACTCCCGCCACCCGGGCCGGCATTATCGATTCCGCGCTGAAATGGGAGTACCTGAAAAGAGAGGGCCGGAACACCCTGCTCTCCACCCCCAAGAGCCGCTATCTTATCACCGGCATTCTGGCCGCTGACATCGCCTCTCCGGGACTCACCGCCCAATGGGAGCAGAGACTGGAAAAAATCGCCGCCGGAGACCCCGGAGAAACCGAGGAACGTTTTGAAAAGGACATTGCCGCCTTTGTAACCGAAATTATTAACAGCGAAAGAAACCGCGCGCTTCCGGGAGCTCCGGCAATGCCGCCTCCGAGCGGGAGCGGGGCGGACTCCGGAGAGAGCTCAGGCTCTCCCCGGAGAAAGACCTCCCGCGCCGGAGCCGGAAAAGGGAGCTCCCGCAGAACCGCATCATCACGGAAAACCGCCCCGGGAGAAAATACCGCCCCGGGAGAGGATCCCGCCGGAACCGAAAAGGCTCCCCGGAGGAAAACCGCATCACCCGCGAAATCCCGCGCCCGGAGTTCCCGCAAAGGGGCGGGAGAAGCTTTGCCGGCATCCCCGGCTCCCGCTGCCGCAGCGCCCCGGGAAGATCCCGGGCTTCCCTTCCCGGATCTCCCGGAAGGCTCTTTCCCTTCTTACCCGGACGTCCCGCCGCCACCGGAATATCCCGGTTATCCGGATCCGGGATTCCCGGATCCCTCATTTCCGCCGTTTCCGGCCCCGCCCGCCCGGAAATTCCCGGGGGATTCTGGAGTTCCTGAAGGAGGCTGGGGAGCTCCCCCGGAAAACGCGCCGGGAGCATCCGCCGGAGCTCCCGGGTTCTCCCCCCGGCCGGAGGTTCAGCATTCAGAAAACAGCGGAGGATTTATGTACGATCCCGATAGCAATCCATTTTCACATACGTTCCGGGCCATGAAGGGCCGGCTTTCCGCCCAACCGAAAACCTCCCGGCCGGGCGCAAGCGGAAATGCCGCCCAGACCGGAGCTCCTCCCGAGATTCCGGATCCCTTCCCGATACCGGATGCCGCTTCTCCGGGACAGCTCCCGCCGGAATATTTTCAGGGACTTCCGGACATGAACTCCATCTTTAACGACATGAGCTTCGGTCTTGATTTCGACTCTCCGGCACCGGCTCCGGATCCGGAACAGGAAAAACAGGCTCGGTCTGCGGAATCCCGCCCCCGTCCGGCCGCCCCGTTCGAGGCCGTTTCTCCGGCAGCGGAAGCCCGTCCCAAAGCAAGCTCCCGGCCGGCACCGGTGCCGGAAGACGCCCCGCCCCCGGTCTGCCCGAAATGCGGGGCCGTCATGGCGCTCCGTAACGGCATCAGAGGAAAATTCTGGAGCTGTACCCGTTATCCGGACTGCCGGAGCACCATCAGCGTCACTGACAATGATGACGGAGTAACCCGGACGCCGGGGAAAGCCTTCGCTTCACGCGGAGGCGAAACCGGCAAAAACGCCCGGACAGCCCCGGCCTCCCGGAAGCAGCCGGACAGCGCTTCTCAGGATACGCCGGTGTGTCCGTCCTGCGGGAGTCCCATGAAAAAAAGACAGGGCCCCCGGGGGCCCTTCTGGGGCTGCAGCAAATATCCCCAGTGCCGGGGTACCCGAAATATCTGAGTCAGTCCGCTCTTCCCTGTCCTCTTTCCCTTTCCGGCTCTGCTCTGTCCCGCCCTCCTGATGCGGCCCTGCCGTATCAGGAGGGCTTTCCGGAACGCTTTTCCGGCCGGAAATTTAAAACCGGATTCCTTCTCAGCCCCGGCCCCCCGGTCTCACCTCCTGAAAATCATATCTCCCCGCAAATTCCCGTGAGAAAACTGGTTAAGAAATAAGCAAAATCCTTTAAATCAGGGATCTTTATGGCAAAAAATTGTGTTTTTCTGACTGTTTTTGCAAAAAGTGTTTACATTTCTCCCGAAAGCACTACAATTTCTATATCAATCATTAGCAATCGCTCAAAAGGTTTTATATTGACATCACTTTAATAAGGAGGATTATCTTGGGAGAAAAAGATACCGCGGCAAAGCATTACTTTGCCAACGATGCTTTTTTCGCCGACGCCTTTAATTTCTTTCTTTTCAGCGGCAAAAAAGTCATTAAGCCCGAGGAACTCAGCCCCATGGATTCCACAGAGGCGGCCAGAATTTTCGGGGAAAAGAGCAGCACTTCAGTGCAGCGGCATCGCGACCTTCTGAAGCTCTGGGGTGCCAGAGAAAACGAGGACGCAGTGTTTATGCTCCTGGGACTGGAGCTTCAAAGCAAAGTTCATTACGGCATGACAGCGCGGAACATGCTTTATGATGCCTTGAGTTACGCGACTCAGATTTCCGATATCAAGCGTCTCCGCAAGCGGCAGAAAGCCGGGAACACCGGAAATAATGATAATGCCGGAAATAATAATGATAGTGCCGGCAATAATGATGATGCGGAATTGACGTGTGAAAAGGGCATTGTTACGATCAGAATGACAGACAGCGCGGAATTCCTGTCTGGCATGAAAAAAGACGACAAGCTGAAGCCCGTTATTACACTGGTGCTGAACCTGAGCGGCAAGCCCTGGGACGGCCCCGTGGAACTCCATGAAATTCTGAACGTAAAAAACAGGGAGCTTTTGCAGTACATCAACAATTACCGGCTTAACATCGTTTCTCCCGCAGAGATAGAGGACGATGATTTTAAGAAATTCAGCACCGCCTGCGGATTTGCCCTTAAGGTCATCAAGCACCAGAATGATGCCGGGCTCGCTGATGTGATCAAGAAGCAGAAAAGTACCGATACGGAAACTGCGGACTTTATCAGCGCGTTTATCAAACATAAGAAAATATTTCAGGAAAGAGATACCAATGAGGTGAATATGATGAATGGATTAGATCTCTGGGGGCAGAAACTTCAGGTTTTGTCTGCGATTGATGCTCTGAAAGACAAGGGAGATTCTGATGAAGCCATTGTGAATTATGTTACGAAACGGCATCAGGTCACCCCGGATTACGTGATGAAGCTTATTCAGGAATGGCACGACTCTATCCAGCTTCAGGAACAATCCAAGGCACCGAATCCCTCAATTCCGGCTGGGTCATAACATCGGAAAATCTCCTGCGGTTAAAGAGATCTCCTGATCTTGCGGCATTCCTGACGGAGAGCGGCGCCGCAGCTGTAGCATACTTAAAATTGATCGCAAAAACGGTGAGAAATGGCTTCAGGCAAGGTCTCACCGCTTGCTTTTTTGTGTTGACTGCGGAAGGTTCAGGGCCATCCATGGTATAGCCATGTCGGCTTCATGTCATTCCGGGCGCAGGAGGTGCCATCTCCGGCGCGCATGAGCAGCCAGAGTCTTATCGTTCCTGCTCCGGCAAGTCTCCTCAAGATATGGATAACGGCAATTTTGCGAAATTCAGCGCCTCTCTGGGATTTGCCCTGAAGGTCGTCAAGCACCAGAATGATGACAAGATCACTGAAGTGATTGGGGAGCGCGAAAGCACTGATTCGGACACAGCGAGCTTTATCACCGCTTATACACACTTTGAGTTTATGTACGAAAAAAATTCCAAGGAGGTTAACATCATGAATGGATTAGAGCGCCGGGAACAGAAAATGATGGTTTTGGCAGTGATTGAGGCCTTGAAAAAC
>JAEEGL012576936.1_pt1 | contig 19404 bp, 18 predicted proteins | sample 9134231 | NCBI WGS metagenome assembly JAEEGL01 (sample SAMN16246548, study PRJNA631951) | gut metagenome | biome: gut microbiome; feature: rumen; material: fiber-attached | host: Bos | place: Iran: Karaj | collected 2018-10
CGGATCGAACAAGCGGAGATTCATCCGTTGGATACGCCGGAACTGTCCAAGCTGCTGGCCTTTCTGAAGGGCAACGAGCATGAGGCGCTCATCGTGACCGCAATCTTCACCGGATTGCGGTCCGGCGAGCTGCTGGGGCTGACCTGGGATTCCGTGGACTTTGAGAACGGACTGATCCGGGTCACCAAACAGCTGGCCCAGCCGCGAAAGAAAGGCGAGATCTTCCGCTTTGCGACGCCGAAGAACAGCAAGCCCCGCACGATTGCTCCCGCTCCTACGGTCTTCCAGGTACTGAAGAAGCACAAGGAAGAGCAGGAAGCGCAGCGGAAAGCGCTGGGGCCGGCCTGGAACGATGGCGGATTCCCCGGCCTGGTGTTCACGCACCCGGATGGCAGCCACCTGTCCCAGCCGACTGCATGGAAGATTCTGCACAAGGTCCTCATCGCAGCGGGTATCGATGCCCACCGCTTCCATGATCTGAGACACCCCGATGTCAAGCAAGCGACAAAAAATAATGGGTGGATTAACGCGGGATCGTGGACAGGAGAGATGACAAAAAGGGCAATCATGTTCAGAAAGAATCATACAGGCCCATTTTCATCGGAAAAAGCATCCTGGAGGGAGGATTCGATATCAACCCGGTTATTATGAAAGACATGAACCTTCTTCACCAGGCGTTCCACCAAATCCTGGGAAAATCCTTGAGAGGAGCTTGCCTCCTGTACGAGCTTTTTGAGTTTCGCTTCCTCATAATATTTCGCTGACATTTCATCTGCTGTTTTTTTCATATCATCCAATATGATATTGACTTGGGCTATCAAGTAATCAAAACGGTCTTTTCCTGTCATGAAGTCCTGCCTTGTGATTTCGTTTCTGATATATTGTTCGTACAACTGGCGTTTGCTTTCTTTCAGGTCAAGCAGCTTCTTTTCCTGTTCGGCCTGCTTTGTGCTGGAAAGCTGAATTGCGTCCGAATCCGGGTCGATCCCGCCGATCACGGCCACCTGCATCCTGATGGTTTGACGAACAATTTTCTCGAGATCAGTTGCCCGGATTTCCAATCCAAAGCATGGAAAAGCAGGCAGACCGGCAGAGTGTCGGCAGTAATAAACGGTATGATCGGCTTTCCCTTTCCTGGAAAGGCCATGCCCGCAGTATCCGCAAAATACCTTACTTTTCAGAGGGTAGTCATGCTGTTTTTTGTTGGACATTTTATAGTGGGTAATTGCGGCGTTTGCGAGCGCGAACAGATCAGCGTCAACGATGGGTTGATGATGATTTGGTATTTTAATCCATTCGCTTTCATCTTTGCGGCGCACCCTGGAACCGCCGATTTCCTTCACAGTTGACCTCCCGATCACATAGGTTCCGATATACCGCTCATCGGTCAGAATCCGCATCACGGTCGAAGATGTCCATACACCCTTTGCCCGGTCAATGGGATAATTCCAGTTATGCGCAGCGACCCGGTACTCTCCGGGCGTAGGGATATGCTGCGCGTACAGCTTCCTTCCAATTTCAGCCGCTGAATCTCCCTCCCCGGCCCATTGAAAGATTTGCCGGACAACAGGCGCGGTTTCCGGGTTCGGTTCCATTCTTCCATCCGCGCCTTTCTGATACCCATAGAGGCAGGACACACTTTGATATTCTCCACGCCGCATTTTTGCGTATTTGGCGCTGCGGGTTTTGACGGACATATCCCGGCTGTAGGCTTCGTTAATCAGGTATTTGAAAGCGACCTCGATCCCGCCTGTCGTACCTTTATACCTGTCAGAATCGTAATCATCACTGACAGCAATAAAACGGACATGATAAAGCGGGAATACCTTCTCGATGAAATACCCTGTTTCCAGACTGTTCCGGCCGAAGCGGGATAAATCCTTCACCATGATGCAGTTGACTTTCCCCGCCTGCACCATTGACAGCAATTCCTGCATGGCAGGACGCTCGAAGTTGGTTCCGGTATGGCCGTTGTCGATGAACTCCCGGATCTCCGCCCGATTCCATTCCGGCAGCTTCATGGCCTTTTCCCGCAGAAGCAGCTGCTGGTTTTCGATGCTCATGCTGTCGTATTTTTCATCTTCTATGGATAAACGGATATACAGGGCGATCAAGTATTCATCCATGGCTTTCCTCACCTTTCAGCGCATCCGCGAAGACAAAATCTATATGACAGTTTCGATCATGGGATACCTCGATCCGGCAAATCAGGCTGTTGACCAACTCGGCGGTGAGCGTATGGTTTTCTGCCAGATTTCTGGCATGTTGCACCAAGGAGCGCTGTTGGGAATACTGTTTCTCCACGGAAACCAGTCTTTCTTCCAGCGCGTTGATTTCCTGGGAAAGCGTATTTCCGTGAGCCAGGAAATCTTCTTTTACAGAATCGTATTCCTGACGGCTGATAGTTCCTTCCATTAAATCCTCGTATAATCCCTGGATCATCTTCCGGCTTTTTTCCATGGCCTGTTTCTTTTCGGAAATCTGTTTCCGAATCCGATCCCGCAGTTCGCCATGGTTCTTTTCTTCCCGAAGCCCGGATAAGGTTGTGCCCAACGTAACGGTCAATTCTTTCTCCACAATGGAAGTCAGCGTCTCGGTCAACTCCGTTTCATAGATAAGGATACCTTCGCAGCCGCCTTTCCTGACCCGCGAATTGGTCAGGCAGGTAAAAACGTAAACATCCTGCCCTTTTTTCCTTTGGCACCGCTGCCGATGCAGGCTTTTACCGCAATGCGCGCAGAAGATTTTTCCTTTGAATATGTTCGGGGAATACGGGATGATGTCTTTTCCGACGTACTGGTTTGTCACCTGTCGGCGGCGCGCCTGCGCCGCCTCAAATACTTCATGGCTCACCAACGCGGGGTGTGTGTTCCGAACGATGATATAATCTTTCGGATCGGCTGCGCATTGAACGTGGTCTATCGTTTTTGTTTTTCCCTGCACCATATCGCCCGTATAAGTCTGATTCCGCAGAATCATGGACACGGTGCGGGTTTGCCATTTTTCCGATCCCGTCCGATAATTCTTCCCGGCGTCTCCATGATCCCGCTTATAACAGTTCGGGGTAGGGATTCCGGCTTCGTTCAGCCTGAGAACGATTTGATTCAGCGGAACGCTTTCAGCCGCCCATTGGAATATCTGCCGGACAGCGGGAGCGGCGTTTTCGTCCACGATGAGCTTGTGGCAGTTATGCGGGTCTTTCATATACCCATACGGGGCACGGGAGCCAACAAATTCGCCATCCAGCATGGCCTGATGCGCCTGGGCTTTGATTTTTTTCGCAATGTCCAAAGCATAGGCTTCGTTTATCATGTTCTTCAAAGGAAGCATGAGGCCGCCGTGAAGCTGATCGGCGCTGGCGGTGTCATATTGGTCGGTCACCGCGATAAAACGGATCTGCTTGCTGAAAAAGTATTGTTCGATATAATAACTGGTATCTATAAAATTTCGCCCCAGTCTGGAAAGGTCTTTCACGATCACGCAGTCGATATGACCAGCTTCGATTTCTTCCAGCATCCGCTGGAAAGCGGGGCGGTTATAATTCAGCCCGGACAACCCGTTGTCAATATAGGTTTCGATCACTTGGAATTCCGGCTTGTCCGCCAGATAATCCTGAATGATGAGCTGCTGGTTTTCAAGGGAATCACCGCGATGGTTGTTGTCCTCCACAGACAGGCGGATATAAGCGGCTGTGCGGATATAAGCCGGATATTGCTTCGCCGCATCTTCGGGCATCATGTTTTTTCTGCTTTTCCTTGCCATCTCAAACGGCCTCCCTTCCAATCAACTGTTCCGCAAATTCAGCGGCTTTTTGGTACTCGTCCAAATAATTGAACTCAATGTAGATTTCTTTTTTACTGAGGACGCGGATGAAACGAATCAGATGCACGACTGCGCGCCGGTCTATCGTTTCCATCTGTGAGAACTGGAGAAAGTGATTGATCCAGCGGTTTCGGTCTTCTCTGTTTTCCAGAACCGCGGTGATTTTCTCCTGCCATTGCGTGATCGCTTCGGTCAGAGCGTCATATTTCTGTGAATAATCCTGTTTATAGGATAGATACTCAGCCCTTGACAGGCAGCCATTGATGAGGTTCTCATACAAGCCTGATTTATAACTTGATACCTCTTTGATCTGCCGCTCGCAGCTTTCGATATGCGCCTGATATTCCCGTACCATGGCCTGGTTAATTTTTTCCTGGTCAATGCTGGACAGGACGTTTTCCAGAGAGGCAATGTTCTCAATGTGTCCTTTCAGGCTTTCCTGGACGCATTGAATCAGTTCCGCTTCTTTTATCATGGGGGCATTGGCGCAGCCATGCTTTTTCCCGGTACGGCAATAATAGTAGTAGTATTCTTCCCCTTTATATCTGACAGTTTTTCGGGTCATCTTTCCGCCGCAGCATCCGCAGATCAAAACCCCGGAAAATAAATAGGCCGATTCCTCATTGGGGGCTGTGCGGGTGTCGATTCCTTTCAGCCGCTGCACCAAATCATAATCGTGCTTGCTGATAATGGCCTCATGCGCATCCTCTGTCCGCATCCACTCAGATACAGGCTTTGGCTGTCTCGCTTTCAGCTTGAAGTGCGGTGTCGTTTCCCTGCCTTGCAGCAGGGTGCCGGTGTAGGTTTCGTCCTGTAAAATCCGAATCACGGTGGTGGCTGACCATTTGCACCCCTCCTGGTCGCCATATCCGCCTCTTGCGTAAGGCTGACCCTGTTCCTTTTTATATGCCATCGGAGAAAGCACGCCCATTTTGTTTAGCGACTCGGCGATATAGACGGCGCTGGCACCGTTCAGCCGCATCCTGAAGATTTCCTTGACCACGCTGGCGGCGAAGGGGTCAATTTCCAGGCGCTTGTGCTTTTCTCCTGTTTTGATATATCCATAGATGGGGAATGCGCCGACGAAATCCCCATTCTTACGTTTTGCTTCCAAGGCGCTCCGGGTTTTCATGGAAATATCCCGGCTGTACGCCTCGTTCATGATGTTTTTCACGGAAACGGCCAGATCGTCCGCGCTGTCATTGATGGTATCCACATTGTCGTTGATAGCGATGAAACGAACATTATACGCGGGGAAAAACCTGCGCATATAGCGGCCCGTTTCGATATACTCACGCCCCAGGCGCGAAAGGTCTTTGACGATGACGCAGTTGGCTTCCCCCCGTTTGAGCATCTCGATCATTTCCTGAAAGGCGGGACGGTCAAACAGCACGCCGCTATACCCATCGTCGATTTTCTCAGCAACCGCCTCAATCTCCGGGTGTTTGGCGATGTAATCGTCTATCATCCGGCGCTGGTTGCCGACGCTGTCGCTCTCCACGGTTTTGTCGTCCGTGTAGGAGAGCCGGATGTACTTGATTGCCCTATAGATTTCCATGCAAATGGCACTCCTTTCTGACGGAATCACCGTGTGACAAAGGAGCGCGTTTTCCGAAGCGAATCCCTTTTCCGGCTCCTATTGTATGCGATCATTTTTCAAGTTGCAATGATGTCGATTTCAGCGCAGCAGACCGGCGATACATTCCTCCAGGGTCGCGCCATTGGCCGTAAACCCGACATGAACGGTATACTGGCCGCATTTGAAATGGTAGGGGTTCTTTATTTGCGTGACGAAATCTGCGATCCGTTTCTCACGGGGAAGTTCCCTGTTGACGTGAACAGAACGAATATCCACAAGGTTTTCTGATGAAAATGGCTGTTTATCTTTCATGTTTTCCATACATGCTGCTCCTTAATATCAGATAAAGCCAGCATCAGGCGCACCGCAATACGCCTGATGCCAGCCGACGTATGTGAATTTTTGATTGTTTCATTTAGCGTTCTTGTAATGTACTTCGCTTCATAAATGTTTGCAGGCAGCGGCTGGCACACCGCAGCATAGCCCCACTATGCCGATGCTTTCCCACGGCTGTCGCACACGGTCGGGTCTCCCTCCTTCCGGGAGGGCCTTGTCGTTAGGAAGTCTCATTATTTTCACAAGGCATGGATCACTTTGCCTGCCAAGCAAAGGAATTGAGAATGGACGTGGCAAATAGCCATATCTGCCGACGCTAAACCATTCACCTGCCAATGCGAAAGGTGTTCCTGCAAACATTTCATATATAATTGTCAAGATTCATGGACTGTTATTGAATAGGGCGCACCCGAAATGGAAGTGTCAAGATTGAAATGATTCCTTCCATTATTTTGAAATCCTCTCCTTGCATTTCCGACCACTTATTGATTAAAAAATCAATTTGTTCATTCGTAAGTGGCCCTTTCATTGCGTATTTACAGTCCTGGAGCCTGACACAGCCACCATATCTTCCGCGAACCGTGTCAATGGGATAGAATTTTATCATGCCGGCCAAATCATACTTGATTGTCCTGATGCTGACATGCAGTTCTTCAGCCAGTTCAGATACAGTCACCTTTTTACGGCGAAAGACGATCAGCCATAGCCGGGTTCGTCTTTCATCCGCAAGCATTCAGCCCGCACCTCCTTTCCCGATCAACAGCATAAATGCTAAAGGTGCAAAATCCCTGCACCTTTAAAACCAATAAAATTATTAATTTTTTGTAACAATTAGAGACGATAATATTCGTCATTTTTCGCATAAAAAAGCCTCCTGCAATACTGATTCTGTTTCTGAGTCAGTATTGCAGGAGGCGCTCGGATTTGCTGTTTTCGTTCTGCTATGTTGATTGGATCTTGAGATGCCTGTTTTTGTATGAAGAATGGGCAAAAACCAGAAGAAGGTTCAATGAATCTGGAAAAAAGTGTTTTTCCATTTTTCGGCTTTATTCGATAGCGATTTTTCAGCTTTATTGTCGAAACAAAAAATGCAGATCGCCTTTTGGCGATCTGCACTGTTTTCCAAGTGAATGTAGAAAAAAAGTGTATTTCTGTCTTAATGAACAGAATTGTCCGATGTGTATCTATTATCACCTTTGTATTTATCCATTTTTAGAGTGCGAATTTAAATGCGTGCCCGATTGATTATTCAACTGAGCAGCGAAAACCAGAAGAGGTTCGGGCCATTAACTGCAATGCCAATGATACCATTCTTTGTTCTGGCTTTCATGCTGTAGTATATAAACCGTGTCTGTGTCAAAAGATCTTTAGTACCCTAAATATATCATATTTCTACTTCATATCCATCATATGCGGATACTATTCCTTGACGGGCGAAAATCGGGGTAATGCGGTCATGGAGCGGAGCATATGTATGTACAAAATGCGTAGCAATAAAATGCGTTGCTTCGGATGCACATCCATTATCTATCAATCGTTGACGAATAATTCTATTTTCATCAAACCCCATATGACTCGCAAATACATTTGATTCAAGCACACTTGTACAGTCCATTATTACACAGTCAAATTTTTCTCTGAGTAGATAGTCCCATGCATCTTCCGGGTACATAGCCGAATCATGGCCATAAAGTAGCGTTTTATTTCGATGCTTTATAATGTAAATATAGCAGTCGATATTTGATGCATGTTTTGTTTTTATCGGCGTAACACGATATGAACCGACGGGTACTTCAACCCCTGGCTGCATAACATGTGTTTCTGCGGGCACTTTACCACGCTTTTCATGAGAAAGAACCTGGCGGATCATCTCTATAGAATCTTTTGGACCGTAAATATGAATGATATCTTCACGTTTCCTCTGCGCCATTGGAGGCGCAAGGTTTACTAAATCAGCTGCGTATAAATGATCAACATGTGCATGAGTAAAGATCATGTTGTCAATTTTTCGTAGATCAAGACCGCCCCAAATTGTGTGAGCATATGTATCACATGAAAAATCTATCAACAGATCATCATTTATTGAGCACGAAGAACGTGTTCGGATATTTTTCCCTCTCATTCTTCTTGCCTGTTCACATGCGTAACAGTCACAAAACATTGAAGGAAACCCTTCTGATGCGCCAGTACCATAAAAGTGTATTTTCAACAGAACTCCTCCTTATCGGAATTATTAGATAATTCGTTTCTAATCTGCGTATCTGAACAAGCATAATGCCCATGCCCTTAATCCAAAACAAGATACAAGCTGTACTTTTATCCATTAGTAGTTCGGCTGAAAGACGTCATATTACTACTTTTCTTAAAAAAGGAAAAGATCTCCTCGCCTTTTATATTCGTACTCATCTTCACAACCATGGTATACGCTGTTGTACCATCGTTATTACGGGAGACACTGGATTCCATAACCTGGGCTTTCCAAACCTCTAACTGTTTTGCCAGAACATCATCGAATGATTTATCATCCTTTATAACAATTTCAATACGACTATTCTGATACTGATCGTTGATAATGGGCAGATGATGCGTGATAAACTGAATGAAAAGAATGAGAATTGTTGAGAAGATACCTAACAGGTACATGCCTCCGCCCAAAGCCAAACCAACGCCTGTCGTGGCCCACAATCCGGCAGCCGTTGTCAAACCTTTAACCATGGAACCCTGTTTAAAAATGACACCGGCGCATAGAAAACTGATACCACTAACGACCTGGGCAGCAATCCGGGCTGGATCTGCTTCGCGGACACCTGAAAAGAAAGTACCTTCTATATTTGTCAAATCGGCGAATCCGTATTTGGAAATAATAATCATCAGAGCTGCTGTGCTTGCTACCAAAATATGTGTCCGCACACCAGCTTCCTTCAAGCGACGGCTACGTTCTATTCCAATGACAGCACCGCAAATACATGCAATCACTATACGAGCGAAAAACTCCACGTAATGTAGAAAAGTGACATTTTGATTCATCATCTCCCAAAGCATAAGCACACCACCTTAGTTAGAATATGTTGTAGATTGGGTCATTACTCTTAACACAGGAATTCATTTGTCCCATTATTTGGACCAAACGCATGAGGAAATAGTTCTGTCAGCAATGCTTCCTCTTTTCTATCCTCATGAACAACAATCACACGAATAGACGGTGCAAATTCATTTAACACTTGACGACAAATCGCACATGGCCACGGCATAGCTTTTTCTGCAACGACTGCTATTGCAAGAAACTCAGTAGCACCTTCACTCACAGCTTTGAACAAAGCTGTTCGTTCGGCACAATTCGTCGCACCATAGGATGCGTTTTCTATATTGCATCCAGTAAATGTGCGGCCATCTGCCGATAGAATACAAGCGCCAACTTTAAATTTGGAATAAGGTGAATAGGAAAACTGCATTGCCACTTTTGCTTTCGCAATTAGTTCAGAATCATCAATAGTCGGCAGTTTCTTTTTTTCGTTCATGTTCTCTTCCTCCTCACATAAAAAGTAATACTTCTTTCCTTGTTGATTATTGATGGTTTACATTTCTTGATTGGATTGTTCAGGAAAGAATATAGCGGTCAAAGCCTATATCCACTAAGTATTGCCATGCGTTCCAAACATCAGGCGGAACACTCACAGGGGATTGGTAGCCTTTTTCTGCATAGATCTTCAATCGCTGAAGATCACCCACCATCAATTCAATTTCAGACTCTATCGTTGTTTCAGTTGTTTCGGATAGAGTATATTTCTCAAAGGGAATGTCAGGGACACTGACACCCCATTGGATTTCTGGCCATTGTTTAGTGCCTGTGGCCCAAGCTCGTTTTGCCATATAGGGCTTACATACAACAATGCCGTCTTTGAAACCCCTTCCCCCCGCTAACTGTCTGGATAAGGAGAAATTCTCCCCTGTATTCGTAGCGCGATCCTCAATGAGGATACAGTCTTTCGGAACACCTCTTTCGATACACCTTTCGGTGAACAGCACGGCTTCTGGTTGCCTAAATATGCCTTCCGTCATTTTTCCATAACCACCAGTGCAAATAATCAGTGGAGCGACACCACTTAGGAATAAAGAGGCAGCATGGTCGGGCACCCGCAAATCATGACTTCCCAGTACAAGAATAAAATCACTCTGTGTTGGAATTGGCAGACAAGAAGACAAGAATTCATATATCTTCGCCGCATTCTGAAACACACATTCTTCCATAGCAATTTTTCCTTAAGCGTAAACTCCCCTGAACAGCACACCGTCCAGGGGAAGCATTTTTATTGATTCAAAAGCTGAGTAAGCATTTGGTCGGCCATGCTTAGGCACCGGGGCAGGTGGAAAGGGCCTTTGAAAGTGCTGCCTTTGGTAGAGGGCATGGTGGGCTTGCCGTCCCGGCGGAGATATCCGTACCATTCGCCGTTCTCCGGGTCGGCGAAGACTTCCTTGCAGTAGTTGAGCGTCTTGCAGAACGAGTCGTAATAGGCTTCATCGCCGGTGTCCCGGTAGGCCATGAGGGAGGCGATGAGGATTTCGTTGTGGGGCCACCACAGCTTCATGTCGTGCTCATAGGCTTCCGGCGGCAGGCCCTTGCAGTCGATGAAGTACAAAAGGCCATTGTATTCCTTGTCCCAGCCTGCATTGATGGCGTCGTTGAACATGGACTCGGCTTTCTTGTGCAGTTCTTTATCGCCCTTATGGTTGGCGTATTCCATCAGGAACCAGGTGCATTCGATGTCATGGCCGGGATTCACGATGCGACCCTCAGTCACGTCACCCCGGAACTCCCCATTCGGGCCTACGTTTTCCAGGGTGCAATGCATATCCGGCTTGCGGTGGTACTTGAAGATTTCCTCCACGCACCGTTGAGAGCGCTGATCGTATTCTTCCGCGTGGGCGGGGTCGCAGCGGCGCAGGACGGAGCAGATGTTGAGGTAAATCATGGGATTGCCCAAGGCGCGCCCAGTGCGGGTTTCGGGAATGGTCTTGGGACCCATGCCCACCGGGTCTTCCATCAGGCCCTGGTACAGCTTCCAGTACAGGTCATAGGCGAAGCGAGCGCGGTCCAGATAGGCTTGTTCCCCGGTCAGGCCGTAATACTCCGCGTTGGCGATGGCATAGAAGCTCTCGGAGAAGAAATAGCGGCGCTGGCGCAAGGGCTTCCCGTCGGCGGTGACGGTAAAATACATGCGGTTGCCCTTGTCTCGGTTGATGCAGTGGGCTTCCATGAAATCCAGGCAGGACTTGGCGAAAGCCATCCATTCCGCTTTCTTGCCGTAGAGGTGGCACAGCCAGGAGTACGTCCAGGCGCAGCGGCCCTGCATCCACACGCTCTTGTCGGTGGAATAAATGTTGCCCCAGCGGTCCAGGCAGGTGTATACGCCGCCGTTCTCATGATCCCAGCCGTGGGTCAGCCAGAAATCCGCGCAGCGGTTCAGTTCTTCCCGAATCCATTGCTGCTGGGAAGCAAGAAGTTCTTTGTCCATGTCCATTCTCTCCAATCAGTTAAATATATAGTTTTCTCGGAAAGGGGTCTGGGGGAACCGGCTCTTACAGCCATGCGACTTTAGGCGCATGGCGCGCATAAAGCCAGGATGCTTAAAACCACAGCGCGGACAAGCGAAGCGCAGGTCGTGCGAAGCAGTTTCAAAGAGCGGTTTCCCCCAGAAAACTCAACAATACTTCTCAATGGCCGCCTTAATGTGCTTCGCGGCGATTTCCACCTTGGGCCAGTCGCCTTCCTGGAGGCCGGTCAGGGGCTTGCGGACGGAGCCCAGCTCCAGTCCTTCGTTGATTTTCAACACGCCTTTGATGACGGCGTACATGTTGCCTTTGCAGGCGCAGAGCTCGGAAATGATGGCGTTGACCTCGTGCTGGATGGGCGCGGCTTCGGCATATTTGCCTTCCCGAACCAGAGCGTCCATTTTCAGGAACAGCTCGGGCATGGCCCCGTAGGTGCCGCCGATGCCGCCCGCCGCACCGATGGCCCGGCCGGACACAAATTGTTCGTCGGGGCCGTTGAAAACCACGCAGTTCTCTCCGCCGATGCGCACGAAGGTGTCGATGTCCTGGGTGGGCATGGAGGAATTCTTCACGCCGATGACCTTCGGGTTCTTCCGCATTTCCGTAAACAGCGACGGCGTCAGGGCCACGCCCGCCAGCTGGGGAATGTTGTAAATCACGAAGTCCGTGTTGGGCGCTGCGGAGGAAATGTCGTTCCAATACTGGGCGATGGAGTATTCAGGCAGGTGGAAGTAAATGGGCGGAATGGAGGCGATGGCATCCACGCCTAAGCTCTCGGCATGGGCGGCTAACTGCATGGATTCCCGGGTGTTGTTGCAGCCCACGTGGGCGATGATGGTGCATTCGCCCTTGACCTCGGCCATGACGGCTTCCAGGTTGGCCATGCGTTCTTCCTTTTCCAGGTAGATGCATTCGCCGGAGGAACCGCCCACGTACAATCCCTGCACACCCTTGTTCACCAGATGCCGGGCCAGGGAACGGGTTCTCTCTGTGCTGATCTCATTCTCGTCATCATAGCAAGCATAGAATGCGGGAATGATGCCATGGTATTTCCTCAAGTCTGTCATAGTACTCTCTCCTTTATATTTAAGATTTTAGGAATCAATATAGAATTACAACAGGGCAGGCGTATTTTTTATAATAGGACGCTGCAATTATTCTGAAACATTGCAAACAGGGCTTTATGTAAAACCAATACCCATACAATGGGGGGGATTTATTACTTCTTCAGTCATTTCAGCATCAACAGAGATGTCTCGAATACGAAGGCGATTTAGACAACTTCCTAAATCCTCCTCGCTTCCGGCACAGTAAGCTAACAGAATTTTGTCATGCGCTTGAAAAATCGCAGTATAACAATATCCGCAATTAGGATCATTTTCAACGATTGTGGGGGGTGCCCATGTCTTGCCGTGATCTGTGCTAATGGAGTATACAAGCGGTGTACGATTTCCGGTAGCGCGGTTTTCAATTGTCAGGTTATTCGGTGGAATTGGATTCCAGATAGCTATTAAATGCCCGGAAGACAGTTGTTTCATAGAAAGCGGGGAAAGTGGCGATGTAAAGCGAGAGGGCTGCAGTTGTGACCAATTCAAGCCGTCATCATCAGAGTAGAACTCATATTGACGTCCTAAATCGGTTCTTGCCCATCCGTATAAATGACCTGATGATAATTCCACTACACCGGGTTCCTGCAGGCCCGAATGAGAGGTGGAATAATGAATGGATAATTTACTTGGCGCTTCCTGCCAAGTCTGCCCATCGTCATCAGATATAAAGAAGATCGTTTGTGATGGAACAAAATTCACTTTCCCATTTGTGCCAATTGTATTTACATGTTCTGCTACTGGAAGAATGATTCTGCCGGAAGAAGAACGGAATACTCTGTCATTATTCATAACAAAGTATCCTTTTCTTACACTGCAATGTTTCGGTTGCCCCCAAGTTCTTCCCTGATCAGTAGATCGCTGGAGAACAATATACATATCCAGCCAGTTCATTCTGACCAGATAGAATAACCCAATATCTCCATTTCTCATGCTAATCATGGATACACTCATAATATTCATGGCACCGTAGTCTTCTGGAGTGGCTATTACGCATGGCTCACTCCACGTTTCGCCATAATCAAGAGATCGGATGATTTTGATATCCGCGCAAGTATAATCGCGTGCTGAATCACCCCGAAAGGATGAGTATGCAAACAACAATTCTTCGCTTTTTGTGAGAATAAAAGCGCCTTCGCTGTTCCTTGGATTCCCCTGTACAGGCACAATATCATAGAGCGGCATTACTTTTCCTCCCATTATTGTTGTCAGGTACCACGCCAAAGGATAAGTCAGATGCAAAACTCAATTTATTCTGACTTTGATAACTCCCTTTTTTATGAGATCGGAGCAGCCATCGGTGCATTTGACTTTGTGGGCTTCACCTGGAAAAACAATTAATACAGTATCAGAACGCATATGAAATACCGCCGTTTCTTTTCCCTCAGAACCGATATAATCAGTATTAATATCTTCCTCAACTTTATTGAGCGTCTCTACGGGAGCGGTCAGAATCATTTCTTGTCCTTCAAGAATCAGATGAATATCAGCAAATATTTGATGTGTTTCAAACAAAAGCTGATCAGGTTCCTTTGTCGTATAATCAAAACGATTGATGTATACATCTTCGCCGGTTATAGGTGTAGAACCCAATTGCAGATCTTTCAATGAATGGTGCATCGCATAGTCAATGGCATTGTCCAGGTTTGCGCAAATTCCTTTGTAGAAAGGTAATTCAGTCATTTTACAAAAAATCATGTTGACCTCCTGATTGTAATATGATCATTTCACTTTTTCAAACGATAGCTTGCCTATACGGGCCTGAGAATGATATAATTCTTATGGGTTCCATATCTGAACAAAGATGAAGGTGCGTCAGCATGGATAAGAAAAATCTCAAGCTTACCAATATTATGAACCGAAAAGATAATGTGAATCCTGATGAGATTCTACTGTTCAATGCTTACAATGTACAGGATGCCTCTTCCAAAGCGCTTTATGTATGCCAAAGTGGAGTGAAGAAATGGAAGTCACCCGGTTGGAATTCTGGTCCAGCTATCTACGATCATTATATCATTCACTACCTTTATTGTGGTGAGGGAATTTATTGCTGCAAAAATCGTAAATACACAATAAAAGCAGGAAATATGTTTCTCATCGAGCCCTATACAGAAGTGACTTACCAAGCCGATACTGAAAATCCATATCAGTATTATTGGGTTGGCTTTAATGGAGTCGAGAGTCATGAATTGCTGGAGCGTTCCGGTTTTACTGACATTGATTTAGTCATTAACTGTGACGGAGAAAAACAGAAAACAATTATGAGCATTATGGATCATATTGCAAATATCAGAACCACTTCTATTTCAACACAATATAGCCTGATCGGTCTCTTATATCAGTTATTTGGAGAAATGATTCGGAACAATGAACAAACAAGCCGTCGCAGTTCAAGGTATTATTATGATGCTATTACATTTATACGTCAGAATGCGACTCGACTTGAAATAACTGCCAAGGAAGTTGCTGCGCATATTGGAGTGGAACGCTCGCATTTATATCGCATTTTTAAGGAAAACGGCCAATTTACAGTTAAAGAAATCATCACTGCCACCAAAATGGAAAAAGCAAAACTGTTTCTGTGCAATACCGATCAAAGCATCGAAGATATAGCTACCTATTCAGGGTTTAAGAACTCCTCTCATTTTTCTCAGTTTTTTCGGAAGATTGAAGGGATTACACCGCTACAGTTCAGAAATAGAGAGAGACAAGCTTCTCAAAAGAAAAACAATGTTTAGTTGAACAGCTTGCAGTCGGAACCTTCTTTCAGTTTACAGTGGTTGAACCCCTGACGATGTAACCAGAGCATATAGCAGTTTTTCTTTTTCTGTAGGGCTGTCTGTAATGGAAATTGCTGATACAATCATGGTTCTTGCATTATCAAACGTTTTTTCATCCGTAGCATATATTGTGCATAACACTTGCCCTTTCTTTACAGAATCACCAATTCGGCAGTGCATAATAAAGCCAACTCTCGGGTCTATGGTATCGGTTTTCAGTTTACGTCCCGCACCAAGTTCCTGGGAGGCGTAACCCAGTTGTGTTGTATCCATATGCAGAATATACCCTGAGCATGGAGCGGTAATATCACGCACAATAGGGGCATTAGCCAATAGCTCGGGATGGTCGCATACGCTGTCATCGCCACCTTGGGCGCGAATCATCTGTTTTAGCTTGCGTAATCCGCTACCGTCTGCCAACGCTTTACGCAGCATGGCTTCTCCGGCTTCAGACGTATCGACGATACCTGACGCAATTAGCATCTGAGCACCAAGCAGCAACGAAACAGTCAACAATGGCCCTGCGCTTTCTCCCCGCAGGATTTCAATAGCTTCCTTTACCTCCAGACGGTTTCCCACATGAGAACCTAACGGTTCGTCCATTCCTGTTAATAGGGCCGACACACGACGCCCTGCGCGGGTTCCGATTTCAACCATGGTTTTTGCCAGTTCAAGGCTACCTTCATAGGTGGGCATGATTGCACCAGAGCCGACCTTAACATCCAGCACAATACCTTTAGCACCAGAAGCCAGTTTTTTGCTCATGATACTGGAAGCAATCAAAGGCAAACTATCCACTGTTGCTGTTGTATCACGCAATGCATACAGCGTTTTGTCAGCGGGAGCAAGTTCAGCGCTTTGTCCGGTCACGGCACATCCGATTTCTTTGATTTGTTTTAGGAACACTTCCTCCGATAGATCAGTACGCATTCCAATGGATTCCATTTTGTCCACGGTGCCACCGGTATGTCCAAGACCGCGGCCGCTCATTTTGGCGATCTTCGCACCGCAAGCTGCACACAGCGGGACGACAACCAACGTTGTTGTATCTCCCACGCCGCCAGTCGAATGCTTGTCAACGGGGACACCACCGACATCCGGATGCAGCATATCTCCGGATTTAGCCATTTCCAGGGTCATCGTAGTTGTTTCACGGGCATTCATTCCCATAAAACGTATCGCCATCAGCAGTGCAGACAACTGGTAATCTGGTACGCTTCCATCCGCTGCCCCACGAACAAAAGCGGCAATCTGTTCATCGGAAAGCGCCCGTCCCATTTTTTTGTCGTTTATAATAGATGGAAAATCCATAATATACCCCTCCTCCTTAATTGGCATTCATCAAAGTGGGTGTTCCGTTTTTAATTCAATATCCCCCGAAATTGAATACAAAACAGCATCCTGGCAGTAAAAGCGAATCATGCACGGATCGTCGGGGACAGTTGCCTCTTTCCATCGAAGAACCGCGCAATTAGAAGAAGCAAGCACGGGAACACAACGGTCTTTCGACAATTCCTGAATCACTTCTCCTTTTTTGTCCAGAGCTTCATAAACGATGGAGCCCCCTTTAGATACGTCCGCGCAAAGATATACAGACATGGGCTTCATCATCAATTTCCGTGTTTGATACATAAACTCTTTTCCTTGCCGTGACGTAACGCCAGCAAAACGCTTTCTGTCTATTCTTGCCCTGCATAAGCCCGTGTTCCGTATGCCGTAATGGGTTCCATTTCCCCCCATATAATAGAATATGTCGTCCATGCCATCGCGCACAGGAACAGAGGCATAACAACATCCTGAATCATAGGATCCATTTGGACCATTCGGAATAAACGGTTCTCCCGGCGCAATCCGTTGCCAATGCACGCCATCGCCTGAATAGCACAGTTCAACATCCACATGGTCGAAATGTGGAAGCGCTGTGTCTCCGCCATCATAGATTTCCGCAAGGCCCCAATAAAGATCATCCTGAAAGAATACAGGCATTCCATAGATTTGGTCATGCATATCGACACCGCTGAGCACTTCCGTCACATCAGACCAATGAATAAAGTCTTCGCTGACAAAGCGTGCCTCAACACGGGTTTCCCGTGCAAATTTCCGCGTATAGAGAAGAAAACGTCCATCTTCCTGATTCCTAATTACAAAGTTATGCGTGTCGCCGGGATAAGAAGGATCGTTGATCACAGGAATCCATTCACCAAAATGAATTCCATCCGGTGAGAATGCAACAAAGATATTCAAAGGACCCCTGTCATCCCGACTGACCATTTTATACCGTTTGCTCGGATCTGTTTCTTTCATATCCAGCAGTACACCCGCTCCATGGGTGCAGATACCAATAATATTGTTATCGGTATTGCCTCTATATTCAATCGCGCCGAGCGCAGGCTTGATCCAATGCACCCCATCATTTGACTCCGCATACAGAATCCCCGTCAGGAGTTTCCTGTCCGCTCCATATTTCTGCCTCACCGTTTCATCGGCATTGTCGATGTAGCTTGTATAGTAGCAGCGATACTTCTGTATCAGGGGATCAAAGAACACATTTGGATAGCCGTTTTCGATCCGTAGTTCCCAGGGTATCTCTTGTTCGGCATCTTTACCCTCCATACACAAAGGATTCATGCAGTCTTTTTTCAAGGAACCGATTACATTTTTTGCATTCTTTGTTACTCGCTTCAGGGCCGTGTCAAAAAACCAATATGTGTTCATGCTGCCTCCTTATCCCAACATTAACCCTTCGTTGATTACAAGTTTAAATTGACACTGAAGGAATTTCGCCGCCCGCTGGCACATCTGCATACGACCAAGGAAAATTTCAAAATACTCCAGCACAGGGCATTGTTCCGTATCGATTGTAAGTGCAAGCGTAATGATACGATTCTCACGATCCAGCCTAAAAAGCGCTCTCTCTACGGCCCCGTTGACACGATCGTGAATATCGTTTTCCCGCAAGCGGGGCATTCGCACCCGGTTGCTTCGCACATCCGTTTTATCGCCGATAATTATAGCGGCGGCAATAGGATTGATTGGCAGGCCAGTTGCCTCGTCATGGTTACCAATGGCGCAGATGACGTCAGCAATTTCGTCCGCAGGCATTCCCATATCGCGCAGAATATGAAAAGCCATAATCGCGCTGGTATGCGCGTGATCATGCCGGTTCACGATATTACCCATATCATGCATATAGCCTGCGATTCGTGCCAACTCTACGATTCTTGCGGGATAACCAAGCATCTCAAGAATAGAAGCCGCGCGAGTGAGAACGGTCGTCACATGTTGAAAACAATGCTCGGTATAACCAATGGATTTCAGGCAGTCATCCTCCTTTTGTATATATATTTGCATTTCAGGCAGGGCTTTCACATCATCCAGGGTGATTATACGTGTTTCTTTTTCCAAGTGCCTTCCTCCCGTTCTGATTCTGTTTAATACCCTCTGGGACGCAGATACTGAAATAGCGCTAATGTCCAATCTGTTTGTATAATATCATATCCTTTTTCCGCCATCCAGCCCCAAATCTTGTCTGGATCGTCATATAAAGCAAGATCGTCAAAACGGGAACCTGCCAATGGATTGCCGTCATTAAAACGAATGGAATTGATCCAGACCTTTTTCCCGATCTTGTGCATAGTTTCAAGGTAGACATCGGAAGTCAGCATGGAATCATCGTGTTTGTAAATCACCTCCACGCCTGCGTAACGAATATCTTTTCTGGCGTTCAGATACTCATAGCAGGTGTCTTCTTCGTACACAAAGGGCATGTATGGCAAATCACCGGCCACTTCAGCAACGCAATCGAAGTATTTCTGTTCTGGAGGTGTTTTGATTATCACCTGGTCCTGCATGTTCATTTTCCGCACCAGATTAGCTATTTCTTTGGGATTATCATAAAATTTGTCAATATTGACGATGCAGCGGCCGCGCAGAAAGTCGAGCGCGTCATCCAGACGAGTTACCCGATGAGATGTAACCCTCCTGTCCACATTCACGAAGTGAAGCTGTTCGATTTCGGCCGCAGGCATAGTCCGAATATCAATATCCTGTCCCAGACGGACTTTCTCAAACCTGGGATGGAATACAAACAAAACATCGTCCGCGCTCTTGGTGACGTCCAATTCAATAATATCGGCCCCTTGGCGAAGCGCAATCTCAAACGCCGCGTTTGTGTTGCCAGGGATATTGCTTCCATGAACGCCCATATGTGCCGCGATCATTATTCTTTTTC
>JAEEGL016422089.1_pt1 | contig 19404 bp, 20 predicted proteins | sample 9134231 | NCBI WGS metagenome assembly JAEEGL01 (sample SAMN16246548, study PRJNA631951) | gut metagenome | biome: gut microbiome; feature: rumen; material: fiber-attached | host: Bos | place: Iran: Karaj | collected 2018-10
CTGTTCTTTATATGCTTCACTTACATCTTTTAATAATTTAATTCTTTGATAAACTTCTTTACCTTCGAAATCAATTCCTAATTGATATTTATATGCATCTGTTTGATACATTAAATCATAATATTCATTGCCTAAATCAGACCCTATTGTTCGTGTAACTTGTTTTTCTACTTTTCTAGATAATCTCTTTTCATCTGTTTCGGCAATTTTTTGTTTTAAAGCAAGTTCTCTTTCAAGTTGAACAATTTCATATTCTGTTTTATCAATTTCTTTTTGTTCAATTAAAGTAGGAGATTCAATTTTATTTAATTCTCTTAATTTTTCATTTAATCTTTCTATTTTACTAGTTAATGTTTCTATTTCTGATTTTTCATTAGATAATTTATCTCCAAGTTCGTTTATCTTTTCAACACTCTTACCTAAATCACTAGAAAGCAAAGAAATTCCAGCAATTAATGCCGTAATTGCAACAAGAACTAAACCTATTATTGGAATACTTGCATTTATTGCTTGGTTAGTGCTAACAACTGTTATTCCAAAATCTGCATATCCTAATTTCAAAGTTGATAAACCAGCAATTAATTCGGGAATATGTGCTATAAAAGTTCCAATTGCTTTAGAATTTAATAATACTAATGCAGTAGTTAAAGCACTAATAACTGTAACTAAACCACCAGCACTATCTATAAATTTAACAAATTTTGTTGTTAAATCTAATACTAATTTAATTAATTTAGAAAGACTACCATCGCCTAAAACGAGGTTTTCTATTTCTGTTCTTAATGCTTGATATTTGGCTTCAACACTTTCCATATATCTAGCATTTTCTCTCCACGCTGAACCTTGAGATTCTTCGGCAAGGGTTAAAGCCCTTTCAGCATCTGCAAAGTTATTTAATACTGAAGTAAATACTTCAAATTGTGTTTTACCAGCCAATGAGATACCTAACGCTTGTCTTTCGGCAGTTGTCATCTTATCCCATTCTTGTGATATTTCTTTTAATACTTCATATGTTGATTTAAGGTTTCCATCTTTTCCCATAAGAGAAATAGATTTTGTTGCACCTTGAACTTCAAATGAAAGTTGACCAGCACTAGTTGCAACTTTTGCAATTTGGTTTCCGAAACTACGGAGACCACGAGCAACTTTACTCAATTTTGTTATCTCATAGACTCTTTATTCTATGATTCTTATGGTTTCCCATAAGTTCGGACTATATCTTTACCTACAACTTTACTTGTTTAGGTAATCGGCACTCGTGTTCGAAATTATTGTTTGGTTTACTCATTCGATTAGTCTCTGAACCTTTCTATCTACCTTTATAACCTTCGATAGACTTGGCTACTGATTAGCATATACAATTTGTATGTATTTAGCCTTCCAGTAATTCACCGATTATTTTTAGAATTGTATTTCTACAAAACTGACCTAGTATGTTAAGCCTGTCCTTGCATTATTTCCGTCATTTTTTATTAATACTTATATTTTCATATAAGATTAGACTATATTTTTACTATAAATATTATAGCACAGATTCTTTCCATTGTCAAGCGTTAACAATGTACTCTACTCGCTTCGTTGGTTTGTACCACTTATTCTAATATAATAATATTAGTTACATTTGTCAACATTTTGTTGATTGCTTTCGATAGTCGTTGAGCGTTCCCATCTACATTTCAGTAGTAGGCTTCGTTGCGAATTGACCATATATCCCAATCTCTTTTACTATGTTTTAGTTAATTACTCTAAACCCTTATATCGCTTTTAAACGTATAAGTTAGTGTATTGGGCTTTAGGCATCCATATATTATAATATACAGATAGAAGTTACCAACTTCTCTTCCTCGTCAATTTAATCTGTTATGTGGCTACGGATTAATTTAACCACTAGTTACAAGTGCAATAGTTTGATTATAATTATTTCCTAATGCTGACATAGCACTTGCGGTTTTACTTAATGCTATTGAAATATCTGTAGACGAAACCGCAGTATTATTCGAAACCTCATTAATACTATTAATAACATATTCTGCTTGTTTTCCTTCATCTCCTAATTTCTCTAATTCTTTACTAAATGCTTTCATTTGTGAAATAATAAATGTTGCACTTTCTCCAGCAGTTAGTTCTGAATCCGCAATGTTTTGGAACAAGGCTGATACTTGTGCCAATTGAGCAGATACTTCTTCATCATAACCAGCCTTAATGAATTGTGTTGCTGATTCTACCATTTGTGTCAATTAATATTTATTAAGAATCGCTACTTCTTAATGAGATTGTTATATAATATGTCTATATATTCAGTATGATTTCTTTCAATAAATTTTTGTGGTATTCTTATTAATTTAATATTATTTTCTTTGCAAAATTTATTTTTTATTTCATCGTGATATTTTCTCTTTTCAAACTCTAATTCAAAATCTAAATTATTAGAATATTTAACTATTTTATTATGTTGTTCTCCATCTATTTCTATACAAATATTTAAATCTTTTATATAAAAATCAAATGGTAATGTTTTAATATCTTTACATTTATCAAATCTTTTTTGACATTCAAAATTTATATTATTATTTTGTAACCATTCTTTAACTTTTAATTCAATAATAGATATATATTTAGTACAAGACTGACACCTATATTGTCTTCTTTTAATTAAAGATATATTTGTATTAAATTCTTTTCCACAACTACATTTGCAATATAATGTTGGATATTCTTTATATACTCCATCTTTAACAATTCTTAAAGCAGTACAATTTATATTATTAATTCTAAAATAATTATTGACATTATATATATAATTATCTTTATTATAACAATAAGAAAATAAACTAGGAGAATTGTAAATATTATTTAATATATATGAAAATTTTACTTTTACAATATATCCATCTTTATTTTTACAATTTAAATTTTCAGTATTTCCCTTATATTCATTATCTAATAATATATATCCATTGTCTTTTAAAACATTTTTTACAAAATTATAATCATATTTTTTAGGATTTTTAAAATTTTCTTTTTTACATTTTTCACAACCAAATAATATATTTCTATTTTCATTAGTTAAATTACTTAAATCAACCTCATAATTATTACCACAATCACATTGTAAGATTAAAATTTTACTGCCCGTATTTTTATATTTAATATTTACAAGTTTATGTTGACATTTATTGTTTTTTAAAAGTAATTCTACATTTTGAAAAAGATAAATATTATTTTTAGAAAATTTACTTTTATTATTTAATTTTAAACTATCTAATGAATTTAAATTAAAATAATAATAGTAACCTTCTTTGTCGCAAGATGTTAATTTTGTTTTATTATTTTTATAATCTTTTGGATTTAATAATGTTAATTCTTTATCTTTAAATTTTTTTATTAATTCATTTTCAGTAATAATTATATTCATTAATAACAACCTCCATATATTTTCATATATGATTAGACTATTTCTTCACCCATTATTGGGGTCTGCCTTTTCCACTCATAAGCATTAGAGTGTACTCCTATATGCTTCGTGTAACATTTCAGTTACCTTATTCTAATTATATCATAATTAGTTATATTTGTCAATATAAAATATTGATTGCAAAGGATAGTCGTTCAACACATTCCTTTTCGGAACTTCGCTACCCATTATCCATTGTTACAATAGTTAGGTTTTTCAACCATATATCATCCATAACATTTTTACGGTTTCCCACATTCAAGTTTACGCTTATTTCATCGTTGCTTTGTAGTTGTTATGGCTTTAGGAACTTTGGGTTTTAGACAGATTCTCAACGCATATTACTATACGTTCTCGCACAACAAATGTTTACGAGTTCTTGCAACACTTCTACCTAATTCGCCTAATTTTTTAGTATATTCATCAAGTGCTTCTCCACTTAAATCAGAAACTTTTTTCATTTCTGTAAGTTGTTTATCAAATTCTTTAACTATACCAACCGCTTCTCTACAAGCAGTAGTAAATCCCGTTATAATCTTTGTTATAATTTGGAATTTAATTACTTTTCCAAAAGTTTCAACAAAATTATTCAATGCACCTTGTTGTTCTTTTATTTTTCCATTACTTTTACCAGTTTGTTCATAAAGTTCTTTTTGTTGTTTATTTAATTCAACTTCGTTTAAAGTAACTTCTTTAAAAGTAGTACCTAATTTAATTAATTCACCATCAGCATTTTGAATATATTTTGTTGTTTCTTTAGTAGTTTCTCCAAAAGCACCAGTAGTTTCTACTGTTTCTTTTATTCTTGATATTCCTTTATTATCTAATTCGGTAACTTTAGTAATTAATCTACCTAATTCATCAACATAAGTATGAGTTGTTTTATTTACTACTTGTACTTCTTTTTCATATTTGATTATATCTTTACCTAAAGGATTTAATTCTTCGTCTGTAGTATGAATTACTGTTTTTAACTGACCTAAAGCATTTGTAGTTTGAGTTATTGTTTTAATAATACTACGACCAGCATTATCTGTTTCGGTAATTTTAGTAACAGTTGCACCAGTTTTGTCAATAAATTTTTCAGTAGTAGTAGTTAAAGTTTTCATATGATTGTATGCCGATTTTATATCGGTAACAAGTGCTTTTGCAAACTTTCCATTACTTCCTCTACTTACTACATTATTTAAAACTTTTCCAAATTGAGTTGTAGTTTCTATTAATAACTTTTCAGTTTTAACTAATTCTCCATTCTTTTTAGAAAATGTATCAATTTGTTTTACATAATCTTTACCATCTATTTGAAGTTTAATTTGAGTAGATTTAGTGTGTTCTAGTCTGCTTAATTTAGTTTGTAAATCTTTTTCGGTCATTTTTTCATCAAGCCGACCAGCAATCTTTAACTCATAATTAGCCATTATTTATCCCCCTTCCCACCAAAATTTCCTCTCTTTTTATTGCAATATTTATCAAAATTACTTGCGTATAATAAAATACTATCAGCAATATCATCATCGGATTTCTTTTCATTGTATTTTCCACTTTTAGTTAAAATACAATTTAAATTAATTTTAAATAATTCATTAGCAAGATTTATTGAGGCAATCTTTAAGTTATCTCTCTCTTTGCCTTTAGAAGTGCCATTATAAAGCCCTATACGGCTTCTCCAATGTCCTACATTAATAAATTCTATATCTATATTATTTGAAGCACATAATCCCAGTATAGAGCCTTGTACTGCCCCTAAAACAACTAATGTGGCTTTACCACCTTTATTCATTAAAGGAACATCTTCACAATAAATCTTTTTAGGTTTATTAGTTTTTATAATTTTATCTAATTGTGGTAATAAATCTTTTATTCTATCTCTCCAATGAGCGTTTTCATCAGTTGGTCTTAATTTTCCATATTCTAATAATTTATCATTATTCCATAAAGCCCAACCTATACAAGTGCTTGAAGCATCTATACTTAAATATTTCATACACTTCTCCTTAAAAGTAAAAAAAGAGATTACTTAAAAAGTAACCTCTCTATATTTTAATAATTACTATATTCAAATCTTAAATCATTAGTAACTATCATATTAATTCCACGCCTATTACATTCTTTTAGAAATTCATTTCCAAAATTTTCATCCATCCATTCAATAAAATCTTTCCAATAAGGTCTTGCTTCTATTGCTGGAAATCCGTAAGGTGGCATTACATAATAACTACTATTCCAACCCTCGTTAATAATTTCTGCTAATCCACTAGCACTATACATATTATGTGTAAATGGATTTGGATAACCATAAGAAAATGCACTATCATCTAAATATAAAGATATATTATTATAGAAACCTTGTCTTTGTAATCCTACTTCCCAAGCATCTTTAAATTGTCCAGTTCTTCCATCCCATTCTGCATTATATTTGTATACATCATTTTCAATATATTCTTTTAATTTAGGAAGAACAACATTTTCCATAACATATTCCAATATTTCAGATGTTTCAGCACCAATAGAAAATTCTAATTCTTGTAAACTATTAAAAGTATGTTCGGTATGTTTACCTTGCCAAGTAGCCATACTATCACTTCGATTCTTTGTTAATTAAGTTGCCAATTTGAGAAACAACATCTTTAGTTTCTTCAAGATTAAAATTGTTAAGAGATTCGGAAAGTTTATCTGTTAAATTATTAAACACCTTATATGTGCTTTGGCTATCTTTAACGTATTCATCAATAAGATAAATATTTCTGATTTCTTTATCTAATTTTTCAATACCACCATCAGCCCACAAATTATTATATTTTTCTTCTTTCCAAACAGTTATATCTCCACCATTTTCATCTTTTTCTATGTCTAATTTAAAATCTGTGCAAAAATCAGCAACACTTAAATATTTCATATATTGTTTAGTCATAAAATCAGAATCTTCCATATTGATTAATAATTCGGCAATATATCTAATTTCTCCAGCAGTTAAATAATCTTTTTCTATCTGCATATATAACTCCTTGTTATTTAATAATTATTTCTAATAATTTAATAATAAAAGCACCTATTCCAAGTCCAATTCCACCAAACACAAATCCCTTTGTTAATTCTTGTTTAATATTATCTTTTTGGACTTCGACTATATCTATTTTACCTTTATCATCAATTAACTTAATTTTATCGTTAGTTTCGTTAAATTTCTTTTCAAATTTTTCATCAACACTCTTAATTTGAGTAGTTAATTTATCTACATTATTAGATAAATTTTCAGACACTTTATTTGAATGTTTAATTGATTCTGTCATAGTAATCATAGTGTCTTTAATTGTTGACATAGTGTTTGACAGTTCTTTTGATGTTTCAATATTTTGTTGTGTTAGTAAATTATTCTTCTGTAACTCGATATCCATTTTACTAATCTTTTCGTTGATTTCTTTGATATCTTCATTTTCCTTTTTTTCAATAGAATTAATTCTATCTACTATTATATCAAACTGCTCCATTGCTTTTCCCTTCTAATCTATTAATATAAAATTTTGATTAAGTATTTCTATTATATTAATAATATCATCTTTGTCAATACTACAAATTTTTCTCTCTAGTCTTTTTTTGTCTATGCACCTAATTTGTTCCGCTAAAACAACATTATATTCAAAAGATAGAGAAGGATATTTATTTTTAAATAAAACATAATGAGTCGGTAAAATATTTTTATTTTTACTAGTTATCGGAAGAATAATTGTGGTGGGACTACATTCATTACCACAATCATTTTGTATAATCAATGCTGGTCTCACACCACTCTGTTCACAACCTATTGTATCATCAAAAGAAACCATATAAATATCGCCTTGTTTAACTTTTCGTTTAGCCATATTATTTCTTCTTTTTACTATTAGTGTTATTTACTTTTTTGATTTCTTTTTCTTCCTTTTCTACTTTAGGTTTAGGTTCATCAATATAAGCCTTATATTCTCCGTTTCCAATTTCTTCAATATATACATATTTCAATATTTCATTATTAGGACTATCAACTTTAATTGTTGTATTTTCATTTAGACGAACATAAAGTTGAACTTTCCCATTTTTTCTTACATTATGAGCCACTACTTTAAATGCACCTTTAGGAGCATCTTGTTTAAATAAATAATCATTCATTATATAACAATCCTTCCAACTATTACCATCTATTAAAATATATTTACCCTCTTGTAGACACTTTTTTCTATACATACAAAATTTATTTGTTATATGACAATATAATTGTGGGTAATAAGTGCCTTTCTCTTCTTCTTTATAATAAGCAAATTGACACATATACTTATTTCTCCTTATGTACTTAAAGAGTGTAGTATATTTCAACTACACTCTTTTATTTTATATTACTCTTGAGTAACAGTAACAACTGCTTTTGCTACAAGATTACTATGACCAGTAACAACTACATCAATAATAGAAGTACCTTCAGCCAAACCTTTTACAACACCAACACTTGATACTGAAGCAACAGTACCACTTCCGCTTGTAAATGTTAAATCAGCATTATCAAGTTTTGTAGGCAATGTCAATCCATCAAACAAAGCATAAACAACAAGTGTCTGTTCTTCATTAACTTCAAGGTCAATATCAGAATCAGCAACTACAATATTCTTTGCACTAGCAAGAATATCAGCATTGGTAATAACTTCCTTAATTCTACCATAGAATCCTCTGTTATCACAAGATTCCGTAGTATCATAAGATGTTTGTGCAGAACCACTCAAAGGAACTGTAGCAACACCATTAGATGTAAGTGACAAATCTCCACTAGGGTCAATTTGGAATCTAGGAATTTCAATAACTACTTCACCAACCTTCTGTGATTCAGAAGTGCTATTTGAACCAGCCTTAAATAAAGGTGTATGAACTAACAAATAAAGTTCACTAGGAACAAAGTTAGAAGCAACTTTGATTTCTCTACCATTAGCATTTGTTGCGTTGTATTTTACACAAACTTTAGAACCTTCTGCAAGACCAGTTACAGAAGCAGTTTTTCCGTTAAACTCAATTTGTGTTTCATTATCTTGACCAACAACACGATAGAAACCAACTTTGCCAAATCCACCAAAATCAACGGGAGTACCAGCAACTGTAATTTCATTAGCAACAGAAGTTGTAATCTGTTCTGAAACCCAATCACTAACACCAGTAGTAATACTCGAACCAGTCTTTAATGCAAGATATTCAAGAGAGAAAGTTGCATCTTCAAGCGACATATTAAATGTCGAATCAAAGAACAAAGTTCCGATAAGAGAATTACCTTCACCACCACGAACTTCTGTGGGGTTAACAGAAAATGAAAGTGAGTTATTCAAGAGTGTTTTCGAATTAATAACTCTCTGTCCATTAAGAAAACCCTCTGCATAACCAACAGAACCAAGAATATAACTATTCATTTTTTATCTCCTTTACATAATAATTAATTACCTAATTTATTATTTAAAGAATCTGTACTAATAAACAAATCTTTAAATTTATCTTCTTTAGGTTTGAATAATGGATAAAGTATATTTTCTTTTACATCAAACTTTTCAGAAGTTTTATAAGCAGTATCTATAAAATATTGTTCGGTTTTAATATATTCAGAACATAACATATCAAAAAATCTTTTTGTCATATTATCCAAATCTTCTAATGTGCATCTATATCTTGCTAACAAAAATACTTTTTTTTCCTCTAAAGTAGGGTCTTTTGTTCCTTTATATTTAATTTTCAACATTTCGTTATACTCTTTTAAAACATCGGGACTAATATATTCATCACTATATTCCGAATCGTTTTGATGTAAAATTATTTTTACTATATCCAAATATTCTTTATTAGATATAGTATATTTTAATATATAATCCTCTTTACCATTATCATCAATGGTTTTGTCTGCAACAACTATAACAAATTTATTATTCTTATCTCTAGTTATTGCAACATAATTTTCTTTTAGGCATAATTCAAATATACCTTTAAACATTTGTAATTGTTCTTGCCCTATACCGTTATTACTAAATATATAATTTAAAAATTCTAATTGAGACATACTTATCATTTCAGATATTCCCGTATCATTCTTATTTATTTTAAGAATAGGTAAATAATCTTCATAATCTTCGTAGTCTTTAACAAGTATAGGATATATAAATATTTCAATGTCAGATTTTAATTTATATGGACAAGGTTTTCCTTTGGAAAAATATTTTTTTGATAAATTTTCAATATTGACCATATTTTACTCACATTCAAAATTTTCATCGTGTCTAGTATTCATTACATTCATAGTTAAGCATTTACCAAAATAATTATTTGAGTTATTATATGCTAATATACTATGTGCATCCGTACTTAACCTATGGTCAAATTTAACTCTACCAAGAAAGAAATCTCTTTGATTTAACATTTTTATTAATTCAGATTCAATAAAATCTATTCTACTAACCATATCTACATCTTTTTCAATATTAGATAATGTTGTATGAGTTATAATATCAAAATTAAATGAAACTACAAAATCCATTTGTGTAACTGGTTTAACTCTCAATATATATGCTTTTAATATTGTTTTAGCCTTATCTTCTTCGGGCGTAATCAAAGGCATATTTAAATATACATTAAAATCATTGAGATTTTTTCCATTGGTGTAAATTAAATTTCTTTTTTCTGACATTGTTAAATTGGGTTGGTCAAGACAGTCATAATCTTTATAATTTATTGCTTTCCAAAAATCTTCACTACCATTTTCAATTAAAAATTCAAATATTTTAGAAAGTATGTATGGTATGTCTTGACCATTATTATAAGCGGTATCAAAATTACCATTATTCATATATTACCATACTCCTTTCAGTTTTATATTTGTAGTTTTGCTAATAAAGTATTGTTCATTACTAAATGTTAATTCCAAAATTTGTTTATTAGCATTATGACATATGACTCTTATACCTTCATTTATATCAACGATACTATAATTATCATTAATATAATTTGTGCTATATTCAAATTCAAAATTATCTTGTTTTTCATTGTTAATATATAATTCTACAATAAAATCTTGATAATTATTTTTAGATATTTCAATGTAATCATTATTTGGAATTATTCTTAATTCTATTAAATCTTCAATATTTTCAACAACTTCTACTTCAATTTCTGAATATATATTATCAATATATAAACATTTAATTTTGGCAGTATCTCCAATATTTCCGACTATTTCATAATTACCATTTTTATCTATTTGTATAACATCAGTATTACTACTAATCCATTTAAATTTAACATTTTCAACTATTTCATTATTACAAGTTAATTGAGCAGAAATAGAACCTTTAGCACCATTAATATTTTTTATTTCATTTTGGCTAATAGTAACTAAATATTCATATTCTTTAAAGTTTGCAATATTATAAATATAATCGTCAGTATTTTCAATAGAACTCTTTTCCAAATATAAATATAACATTTCTACTTCTCTATCAATAAAATTATTTTCTTCATAATTCTTTATTGCATTAATTCTATAAGGAATCCCGTTAAATATTATTCTTTGGTTTAACTCTAACTTTTTAGTAAATTCATTACCAAAAACCATTACTATAGTTCTACCATTTGCAGTTGAAATAAACTTTAAATCTTGTGATGTAGTAGAAGTTAATTCTTGTCCCATAGAACAAGGATATGCAATAATTTGTTTTGTTTCTACATCAATCCACTTTATAATATTATTACATTGAATTGCTTTACATTTAGAATTTGTTTTCATACTATTAGTAGATTGATAAACCAAATAATAACTTTTATTACTAGGTCTATAAAACATAGAACCACGATTATATTCAAAAGAACAATCTCTAAATAATACAGATATATAATTACCTTCAATTTTTACAGTATTTGTAGAAACTTCACTAATACTATCTATATATACTTCAATTTCATTATTATCTTCATAACTAAAAGTTCTAGGATTGTCCTCTAAAATAATTTTATCTTGCAATACATTATTATCCCAAGCAAAATTAGTAAATGCTTGTACATCTTCACGATATTCTTCATTAGGGGTTTTATTAAAGTTTCTTAAATATACATCAAATAATTCCATTAATACCACCCTTCCAACTCACTTAAATTTTGTAATTGCAAGTTTTTAATATCTGCATATAATGCACTATATAATTCTCGTATTCTAATATTTTTCTCTTTAAGATTAGACCTATTATTATTTTCTTTAGCATCTTTAGTACCAAGTCTACTCGACATTTCAAGTATATCATCAGTATTCTTTTCATACCAATGTATAACCATAGAATCAACAAGTATTGTTTTTTCTAATGGTAATAAATCATTAACGAAATAATATCTAATAACAGTTTCTGTCTCTGTTTGTTGTTCATTATTATTAGGTTCTTCTTGAAATGTTTCAATAGGTTCTTCTTGAGATATAAAATCTAATTTATGTATCAATTCATCAGAATATTTAAAAGCGGATTTTGTAAGAAAGCCTCGTAAAAAATCGTAAAACGCTTCTTTATCTTTTATATATAATTTATTTAATCTATAATCTGACATAGAAGCCACCATAAATAAGTCATATATTTCTTCAAAACTTGTCACGATTTATCTCCTTTCTTAAAAAATTTTATTATGTACGAAAGGGCAAAGAAATTTAAAAGAACACCCTAACAAGTTCTTTAACGGAGTTACGAATCTAATTTAATATAATCTTCCAAATCAGTTTCTTTCTGCAATCTATTAATCATATTATAATCGTAATTAGCACCATTATTAATTCTGTATGCAATCAATCTCAATACATTATCGAGCATATCATCACTAAAGTTAAGAATTATTTCAATATCTTCATCAGTTTTAAGTTCCAATAACTTATCCATCTTATCTTTGGTTAATACCATATCGTACATATATCCAACGCCTAAATCTTCATAATCCTTTTTACTTTCGAGAACTGCATAGCCCTCTTCAAATTGTTTTCCATATATCTGTAATACTGATTGCATTTCAGTAAATTTAATGTTTTTACTTTCTCCATATTTTTCAAATCTAAATATTGCTCCCCTACCATTAGGTTGTGTAGACAATACATATGAATTTCCAAGTAATGATGTGACTTTAACAGTTCTAGTTAAATCACTATTAGCAGACTGCTGAACAATTACTTGAGGTTGAGAAATTTGTTGTGCTTTAAGAGTATTAATCTCTTCCTTCATACTTTTAATTAATTCTAAAAGTTCAGCATTTTGTTTTTGTAATTCGTTATTTTCATCTTTATTTTCAACTGTCGCATTTTTTGCGACCTCTACTTTTTTTTCTTCAATAATAGGTTTTTCTTCAACCTTTTTAGGTCTTGCCATATAAAATTTCCTTTCTTAAACTATTATGTACTATTGTTGGTGATATTGAAATAAACAATACCACCAACAATTTTATATTATACTAAATTAATAGTATTTAAATTAACCAGCGAGTGTACACTTAACAACTTTCTTGTTTGTTGCAAGTTCAACACCAATTTCCTTACGAAGCGTAGAGAGAATAGCAAGGTTGTTGTTCTCAAACTCTCCATCAGTATTAGTAAGTGTAGCACCAATAGCAACTTGAACAAGTTTTGTTCCGTTAACGGGAATACCATAAATTCTATTTGTAGGCAATCCAAGTACACCACTTGTTTCATCGGGGTCAGCAACAACATCAAGACCAAGAACCTTGTAGGTATTCCATACAGACATATAACCAAGATTTGTATTGAAATCATCAGAAAGAAGAATTTCAACTCTTGATTCTGCTGGAAGAAGTGTCTTCAATGCTACTGCATCACCAATAACCAACATCTGCGAACCATTGTATGCAGAACCATTACGAAGTTTCTGAAGAAGACCCTTTTCATCATAGTTAGTCTGAACATAATTCGTATCAGAAAGAGATTCAGTTGCACTAATGAATTTCTTGAGAACAAGAGTATAAACTTTCTTATTGATAGAAAGTGCCATCTTATAAGCATCTTCAGCAACCATAGATTCACCAAGAAGAATCTGTGGAAGAGTTGTATAAGTTGTCAAGCCGTACATTTCTGTAGCAATAGTCTTGTTCTGTTTCTTCTTTTCTTGAGTCTTTGTATGTTTCTGTCTTGCACCCATTTTCGATACAGAGTAAGGAAGAGGGTCAGTAAGTTCGAACTCAAATGTATCGCCATAACCGCCATAATGAAACTCTGCAATAAGTCCAAGATTTGTTGCAGAAATAAGAATAGGTGTCATAGCATCTACAATAATCTTCTGTAACTGTGCAGACATTTCAGAAACTGCACTAAATTCAGAATAAGCGATTACATCATTATCAAAATCTGCTACAGAATATTTTGACCTTCTCTCAAGTTCAGAACAAAATACTTCATTCAACTGTTTTGCTTTTTCTTCAACACCCATAGGCTTTCCTTCTTTGTTTGTTGAATAAGTAGCAAATGTTGTTTTGAACATTTCGTTTGCTCTAGTTTTAGCGTAATCTTCAGCAATATTAACTAACTTTTTAGCATTTTCGTGAGATTCAGAATATTTAATTACATTTTTGAATTGCTTCATTTTATTTATTCCTTTCTATAGTTTTTATTATCCGTTAAATCTAGTCTTAACTACAAATACATCTTCAACATCAGAAGAAAAGTCACCAGTAGGATAGTCAGCCTTTCTGATTTCTACAACTTCGAAAGAAGGTACATTAGCAGTCTGTGAGTTATGAATAGTATAAGTATTCTTATTTACTGTAGGCTCAAGGAACTTACCAACAGTAGGTTTCGTTGTTCCTTCGATATTACCCATTGTAATACCAAATTCTACTTCGGGGTCGGGGAAAAATACATCCAATGCTCTACCAGCGATATTGTAATAATTTCTATCATCAAGTGAACGTGCTGGATAGAGATTTCCACCAATTACATCGTATTTTACAGAAGGATTATAGCAAATTGCTACTTTCTTTACTGTAGTAGTTGCTGGAGCAGTAACTGCGTAAAGTTCATTGTTAGTTGTAGACATAGCACCTACAGTAACAATAGCACCACCATCAAGGTTTGTGGTAGAGATTGCTCCACGATTAATGCAACGAGGAATAAAATTATCTACTTCAAATAATACACCGTGTTTTGCCATTTTTCTTTTCTCCTTTTATTTAGTCATAAATTGATTCCACTTTATTATTGTTAACTACGGGAATACCATAGTCAATAATTTCGTTATCTGCATCATTATTTTTGTTAGACATTTCAATAATATTGTCAACATATTTTGCCAATATTGAATTTTTCAATATACCAACTTCAGAATATTCACATTCCTCAAACTGTTTCTGATATTCGTCATATTCTTCTGTTGAAATAAATGATTTAATCTTTTCAAGAGTTTGATTGCCAATATTCTTCTTTTCGGCATTTTGAACACTTTGCTTAAACAGTTTAAGTTCAGCAATTTCAGATTCATAACTTGCGATTTTTGCTTCTGCTTCGGAAAGTTTATTTTGAAGTTCAGACATTTCTACATTTTCTACTGTTTCTTTTTCATTATCTTCATTGTCTTCGTCTTTATCTTCAATATCTTCTTCTTCATCACTAGGTTTCTCTACTTCTTCGTTTTCAACTTTTTCACAAGCATTGTCAACCTCTTCTTCGCCACAAGCGTTTTCAACTTCAGAAGCATTTTCTGTAACTTCAGCATTTTCTTCTACTTGAGCATCAGCATTTTCACAAGCATTTTCTTCAGCACAAGCATTTTCTACTACTTGTTCTTCAGAAGGATTTAATTGATTCTTCATATTTTCCTCCTTATATAATTTCTTTTCTATAGATTCAAGTTTTGATAATACAATATCAATTTTATCCATATGTTTTTCTGAATAAGTAACATAAATATCTTCTAAACTATCTATATCACCTTCAGACATTTTGGTTAACTGAATATTTGCATTGGGAATACTAGGATTATATTTATCTCCTAATATTGTAATTCCACAAATATTAAATGATTCAATTACCTTTTCTTCTACTCCGTCAATAATATTACTTGTCTCTTCGGTAAAATTAACCAATTCTTCTATACTAACTGACTTGTAATTTTTTCTCTTAAACATTTCATACACATCTGTTGCATAAATTTTAGATATAACAATATCAACACTTGCAATTAAATAACCATCAGAGTCATATCTATATTTTACTTCTTGAGAAGAAGGTACTTTACCTACTATAACTTCTCCATCTGTATGAGTAGTAGCATCTGAAGTATATTTATTAAATTCTGCAACAACCCATTTGCCTAAAACGGTTGGTGCATATTTTTTAATTACTTCTTCGCTATATAGGTGCTTATGAGAATTAGGTCGATTACTTAAAAAATCAGCCTTACCAAAGGCAAATTCAATGTCATCATCATTAATATATTCACTCCAATTACTAATGGACATTGTTACTCTGTCTTGAAATTCCATTTTTCTTCTACCACCTTTAAGATTTCATCAGTTCTTATAAAATACAAATTACCATTCTTTGTGCTTTTATATATTGGAATAAAACCAAGTTCGTGTAATATTTTTCCTCTATCAGCATCAATAGAAAAGTATTCTTCGGGATTTTTAGGTTCACCAAGAATTATCATATAAGCACCCCCTAACTATATTCCCTACTTAATTCTGTATTATCATTTTCATTAGTAGAAGGTCTTCCATTAATATTGTTCTTATTAGTAGTAGTATTTGTATTAAGCATTAATTGCAACTTGTCTACAAATCCACTATATTTTGCTTCTTCCATATTAGCAATCAAATCTTGACACTCCATATTCCATAAAGAAGCAATTTTAGACTCATTAAATAGTATTCCCTTGTCCATTAATTTTATAATACTATCTTGTTTGTCTTTAATATCCCAATATAAATTAGAACCATCTACACAGAATTTGAATTTATATTTTGTAGTTTCTTTATTAACAAAATAGTTTAAAAACTTTTCCATTTGTCTGTATATATTTGATACCCAAATATAATCCAAATATAAAGCATTTTTAACTATTTCTTGAGACATTTTTTCGGTAGTAAATAATAATTCGGGCGTATTAGTTAACTGACCAGCAGTTGATTTTAAATAATTGCTAGACATTAAAGAATTACCATCTTGAAATTGAGCAGACCTCGTATTTTCAAGCGGTAAAGGAACTACTTTAATTTCTTTATTTACTGCTTTTCTAGCCAAATTTAATAATTGACCCATTTGTTTTGCTTCTACTTTAAAAGGTGATTTTTCTGCACCAGTTAATCCTTCTTTCTTTAAAGGCATTTCACCCCAAATAAATACATTAGAAGCAATCATATCTTTATCTTTTTGTAAATTTTGTATTACATCATCATTAAATAGATTTTTAAACAAAGCCGTAAATGGTGGTACAACATTAAAATCTTCTGAATTAAATTTCCAACACCAAGCACCTTTATTTACTTTTGTTCTTACCCAATCATTATATATATAAGTTCCACCATTAAAATCTCCTTTTCTAGTAATAAAACTTTTTGCGTTTTTACCATTGGAAACTTCTTTAAAAGAATCTATAAGAGATTTATCATAGTTTTCTATATTTACAGTAGAATTATAAAAATATGATAAGTCAAAATCATATAAGAAATCACATACTGCACTTGTTCCAGTTATTTTACATCTATCTTGTGGCATTATTTGTAAAGTATAACCTAATGCTGATTTTCTGAACCAAGTAAAATAACTGTCTGAAACTAAACAATTCTTAATAATTTTTGTACCTTCATTCTTTAAATTAAATTTATTAAAGAAATTTATTACTTTATTTAAATCTTGTTTGTATTCATTACTTGTATATTCTTTCCCATCTTCAATATTTATACAAGTATAACTCCAATTCCAACTCAATAAACTAGAATAATATCTTAATGCTTTATTATATAATCCATCCCAGTATTTCATAAATTCTGAAATTTCTTGTAATAATTCATCACTATATTTATAAGTTGCTTGAGCCTTTCTAATTTCTTCAAGATTAGAAACTTTTGGATTATTAGTCAAATTCTTTAAATTAAATTGTTCGCTTTGTGGATTATAAATATAGGTGTTTCCGTTTATATCAATTCCATTATTTTTAATACCACGATATAATCCGTCTACATATTCAATCACATTCCAAACATCTTCTTTAGTTAACTCTTGACTAATTTCTTCAACTTTCTGTTCCAAAATACAACCTCCTTTCTTTAAATATTAAAGGCTTCTGTATAATCATCAATATTGAAATCTTCTTCAAATCCTATTTGATATTTTGTATATATTTTATTTGCAAAAGCACAAGCATATCCTAAACACATAAATCTATCCTTTAATGCTCCGCTTTTTTCTTTAACAGTAATATTATCTAATCCATTTCTTATAATATCAAGATTACAACTTTCATTAATAAGTAAATCAGTTTGTTGATATGGCAATAATATTTCTGCTTTTTCTGCACTATCTTTAGTTATAAAATTAGGCATTTCATCTTGCAATTCATATTCTTTAGTATACTTATCTTTCAATAATTCCAACTTTTTATTTCTTAAATATGACCATAAATTATAATGGTTTTTAGAGTTAGAATCCGAAGTAGATACTACTGGAATCATTACATCTAATGAATCAGATTCTATAGTTCTTGCTACTTTTTCTTCAAGTACAGTTTGAGAACACATCATTAATGTTTTATCTGTATTAACTGTCCAAGCATCATAAATAGTTTCATCAGTACGAGTTTTTGCCATCATAACATCAGTAATACTAACACCAATTCCTTTTGCATCATATACAAAATAACTAGCATTAAAATCTTTCATTGCCATTTTAAACCTTAAAACTTGTTCGTTGGCGTTCATACCACTAAAAGTTTGAATATATTCAACTCTTAATTTACCAGTATCAATTTCGACTATACAGTACATCAATACTGTTAAGTCGTTTTCTTTACCGCCACTCAAAGCAAGGTCAGCACATAAAAATCTTACTTCGTTTTCATTATATGTAATAACATTTTTAAAATCAAAATTTAAGTTAGGTGGATAATAAGTACAATCTAATATTTGAGCATCAAGAAAATCTTGTCTTTTAAATACGGCATCTTCTTTATCTCCGTGCCATATACAAAGATACTCTTGTTCCCAAGCATAAGGGTCTGAATTGCTTTTTTTATTGTTAAACTGTTTAACGGTTTGAATCTTATTTGCAACTGCACAATAAATATCAGAAGCGAAGAAATTAATTTCTTTCTTTCCCTTATAATGGTCGTGAACCATTTTCTTTAAATAAGTCCAAAACCAACTATTTTTATCTCTAGGAGAACTTAAAAATATTTGTTTGGGTTCAAATTCAAGACCATTAAAAGAATATTTTTCAGTTAATGGTTCTGCTATAGTATCATAGTCTTTTTTCTTAATAAGACAACATTCATCAGTAATAAGTAAATTTGCTCTATCGCCACGCATACTTTCACCTACAAATGAGCAATGTATTTCTGCACCATTTCCAAAAAGCACTATAGCACCGCCAGTTTCTCTATCTCTAGTAAATTTAATATATCCTTCATTAACTAATTGATTTAGTAATTTAGATAAACCAGTATTACTAGATAAAATTTTTTGTATTTTTTCTTCAACAATAATGTTACCTTGTCCTTTTGTCATAGAACATATTGTAACTTTATAATTTGGTAATAGTAAACATATTGCAACTACAAAAATCGCAGTAATAAAACTTTTACCAATTGCACGACTACCAATAAATGCAAATATTTCGCTATCCCACATCATTAATAATAATTGCTCTTGAAAGAAATGAAGTGGAATACCTAAAACTTCTTTAACAAAAATATTAAGGTTATTTAAAA
>JAEEGL015372615.1_pt1 | contig 19403 bp, 16 predicted proteins | sample 9134231 | NCBI WGS metagenome assembly JAEEGL01 (sample SAMN16246548, study PRJNA631951) | gut metagenome | biome: gut microbiome; feature: rumen; material: fiber-attached | host: Bos | place: Iran: Karaj | collected 2018-10
AGTGTGACAGGGGACGGGCCTGTGTCACAAAACTGATATTGTCAGTTTTGTGACACAGACCCGTCCCCTGTCACACTTCAGGCCCGTCCCCTGTCACACTCTACAGATTCGCTTACTCATGTCTCAGCGCATCAATCGGGTTCAGATTAGCCGCCTTCACGGAAGGCAGGATACCAAAGATAATACCGATCAGCATCGAGAAGACTACCGCGATGCCGGCGGCCGGGAAGCTGATGGCAATCGGAATTTCGGCCATCCGGGACACCAGCTGCGCAAGGCCGATGCCGGCCAGAACGCCAAGAAGGCCGCCAAGGCTTGTTAAAACCGCCGCTTCCGTTAAAAACTGCCCCAGTATGCGGGACTTAGGCGCGCCGAGCGCCTTCTTTAAACCAATTTCTCTCGTTCGTTCGGTGACGGACACCAGCATGATGTTCATGACGCCGATACCGCCGACGAGAAGCGAGATGCTGGCGATCCAGATCAGCATCTGGTTGGTGGAGCTGGAGAGCTCCTGCAGGTTTTTTGCCTGCTCTAACAGGTCGCTGCTCTTGTACTTGATGTTGTTGCTGTTTTTGACCTGTTCGTTCAGATAATCCGCGGTCTTCTTGCCGGCCTGCGTCATATCGTCCGTGCTGATGGCACGCACCACCACATTCTGCGGCTCATCGTACTGGAACAGGATGGGCCAGCAGGTGTAGGGGATGTACAGGTTGCCGCTGGTTTCATTTCCCATGTAGGTGTAATAATCTTCGATGGAATTGATCACCGGCTGGAAGGAGCTGGACTGCACCGCCACGCCGATCACGACAAACGGCTCGCCCTGGATCTCCAGCGTCTTTCCAAGGGGATTTTCCGACGGGAACAGCGTCTTGGCGGCCTGGTCATCCAGCAGCACCACCTTCTTGTACCCGGAAAGATCTTCCTCAGAAAAGGCTCGCCCTTCCCGAACCGTATAGCCGTACACCTTCAGGTAGTTGTTGTCGGTTCCCATAAGGTTTCCGCCGTTTAGGGATGTGCTCCCGCGGAAAACGGAGGGGGAGTTGCGTCTGTGGTAAAAGGCGGCTGCCTCCACTTCATCAAACTCCAGGATTTTCTCGCGATCCTTCTCCGTCAGCACCGGCACCCCCTCGGGGATGCCGTTGTACTGCATTTCATATTGCCAGTCGTCCTGAAACAAACTCACTTCCACAGCGTTATTTCCGGAGCCGATCAGGTTCTGCTTAATCTGTTCGTTGGTGCCATTGATCGTCGACACGATGGCGATGATGGCGGCAATGCCGATGATGATGCCCAGCATCGTGAGGAAGGAGCGCATTTTATGCGCCCAGATCCCCTGAAAGGATAGTCCTATATTTTCAAACATGTCCTTCCTCCTCCTTTAACTTACCGCCGGGAAAGTAACGCCCGTCAGGTCATCCGCCCAGGTTCCCACCGGGCCTTCGCCGAAGAATGCATCACTTTCCGGGACGATCATGTTCTCTTCGCCAAAGAAACCGGCATTTCCATCAATCGCAAGTTCATCCCCCACAAAGAGCGGGTCACCGCCCTCCATTGTCTGGAACGCATCTTCCCCGTTCATCCAGCTGTCATCCACGAAGAACGGATCACCTCCGCTCTCGTACATCCAGCCGTCGTCCACAAGGAACGGATCGGCTCCGCTTTCGTACATCCAGCCATCGTCCACGAAAATCGGGTCGTCTCCGCCCATGAAATCCGGGTCGTCGATATAAATCGGATCGTCCCAGCCCGGATAATAGGGATCGTCAAACGGGAAGGTCTCCTCGCCGCCAAAGTTCAACGGATTTCCGTTCTGATCCACCACCGGCGCGCCTTCCTTCACGGTCTTGCCGTACGGGAAGGCCACGTAATCCTCCAGCGTCAGGCCGCTCTTCACTTCCGTGTAGTAGCCGTACAGCGAGCCGCCGGTCTGGATGATCTGCTTGGTTAACAGGCCGTCCTCGCCTACCTTGTACACGTAGGACTGGCCGTTTTCCTCACGAATGTAGGTCTTTTCAATATACAGGCTGTTGTCGGTTCCGTTCATGTTGCCGGTGAAGCTGATATCCACGTACTCGCCTTCCCGTATGCCGGTGTCGGCATCTAAGTAGGCCGTAAAGTCGTAATAGGAAACGTTCGGGTTCTCCGAATACATGCTTTGCGTGGACGGAATATCGGAGATGCCGGTCACCTTGGCGGTATAGGTCATGCCCGTATACCAGGAGTTCACCATCAGCTCATCGCCGATGTGAACCTTATCCAGCATCAGTTCGCTGATGGTTCCGGTGACATAGTAGCCGGTAGCCGCCGATACGGTAATCAGGGCGTTGCCCTTGCGCGCGTCCTCCTCGGATAAGACAGAGGTCACAACGCCGTCCACGGCGCTTAGCACGGTGCCGTTTTGCAGCTTCATTTCCTGTTTCTTAAAGTCAATTTCCGCCTGGCGCAGATCCAGCTTCATGCTCTTGATCTGCTGCTCCGTCTGCTCAATCATGCGATCGAGCTCCTCTTGCGAGTACCCGGGATCATACTCCCAGTATCCGCCCGGATCATCCGGAATGTACGGTACGGTCGGCTCCGGCGCAGTAGTCTCCATAAACGGATCCTCCGCCTCGAAGGTCTCCTCTTCGAGCAGCTGCTCCTCGTAGGATTCTGCCTCGGTGCTTTCTGCCTCAGAGCTCTCCTCCTCAGAGCTTTCCTCCTCAGAACTCTCTTCCTCAGAACTCTCTTCCTCAGAGCTTTCCTCCTCGGAGCTTTCCTCCTCAGAACTCTCTTCCTCAGAACTCTCTTCTTCGGAGCTCTCTTCCTCAGAGCTTTCCTCTTCAGAACTCTCTTCCTCAGAGCTTTCCTCTTCAGAACTCTCTTCTTCAGAGCTTTCCTCCTCAGAGCTTTCTTCCTCAGAGCTTTCATCTTCAGAACTCTCTTCCTCCGAGCTTTCCTCTTCGGAACTCTCCTCTTCAGAGCTTTCTTCCTCAGAACTCTCCTCCTCGGAACTCTCTTCCTCAGAGCTTTCCTCCTCGGAACTCTCTTCCTCAGAGCTCTCCTCCTCAGAACTCTCCTCCTCGGAGCTCTCCTCCGGCGTGGTTTCCGGCTCGGTCGGAGCTATGTATTCGTTGACGAAGCGAATAGCCGATACTTCCTCGCTGTTCTTGAACACCACACGGGAAACCGTCAGCACGCGGGCATCCTCCGTGACGGAGTAAACCAGGCGGCAGACCGCATGATCTTCCGCATAGCCTTCTTCATCCAGTCCTGTCTGGGAAACCGTGTACACATAGGTGCCCGGCAGCGTGAAGGTGATGTTTCCTAAATAAATTTCTTCCTGCGGCCATCCGGTGAAGGTCATGCTCTGACCCCAGGCGTCTTCGGGCATCGGCATGTTGCCGGCCAGAGAAGGTACCGAGGTGCGGATGGCGGTAAATTCGAAGGTAGAGATGGCAGGCACTTCCGGCTCATCTCCCACGGTTCTCGCCGAGATGGACGGGATGGCAGCCACCACAGGCCGGATCGGTTCCGGCTCTGTCGGCGGTTCGGTCTCGGGCTCCGTCGGCGGCTCGGTTTCCGGCGGCACGTAGGTTCCGGCCTTCTCGGAAATTTCCTTGCCCTTTAAGGTATAGGAATACAGAGGATAGGGCGTTCCCTCTTCATCAAAGCGGGGCTTATCCTCCGGGATATATTTCGGAATGTAGCCATTTGCCTCGGTATCGGCTTCCGGCTCGTAGATGTCGATGCGCACGGTGACGCCCCCGGTCAGCATGGCCACGATGAACTCCGTGGTCAGTTCCGCGGTGGTGTCGCAGGTGTAGACAACCGTCTTATCATCCAGCACACGGGACGGCTTGACCGGCTTCTTGGTCTCTTTGTCCATCAGACCATCCTTCCGGATCAGCGTAAAGACATACGGCTCCTCCGTAGTCTCTTCTTCCGTGGTTTCCTCGGTGCTCTCCTCCGGGGAGGTCTCTGCTTCGGAGGTTTCCTCTTCGCTGGTTTCCGCCTCCGTGCTCTCCTCCGGCTGCGTACCAGGGATTTCCTCCGTCTCCTCTGGCGTTTCCGTCTCTTCCGGCGTCTCTGCATGTGCTTCCGTCTCTTCCGGCGTCTCCGCAGGCGCTTCCGTCTCTTCCGGCGTCTCCGCGGGTGCTTCCGTCTCCTCCGGCGTCTCCGCAGGTGCTTCCGTCTCTTCCTGTGTCTCCGCGGGCGTTTCCGTCTCTTCCTGTGTCTCCGCGGGCGCTTCTGTCTCCGCAGGTGCTTCCGTCTCTTCCGTGGTCGGGGCAGGTGTCTCTTCCGGCGTCTCTACCTGGACATCCAGCACCTCTTCCAACAGCTCTTCCGGAGTCTCCTCCGGCGTACCAACCGGCTCTTCCACCGGCACATCAACAGGAACATCAATCGGCTCTTCTACCGGAACTTCGGCAGGCTCCTCCGCCGGTACTTCTTCCAAAGCCTCCCCCTGCATCTGGCCGGGCACCTCGCCGCCTTGATCCTCTTCCAGGTTCAGCTCCTCTTCGCGCCGAATCGGGAACGACTGATAAGACAGATAGGAGCTGCTTTCCTTCTCTTCCGCCAGCATGTGGAGAATTGGACTCTCGCGCAACCCTTCGACCTGCAAGGCATTCTGCGTTTCCATGGTGCCTTTCTGCAACAGGCTTGTGGCCTCTTTGGCTATGCCCGGCTCCGCCTGCATGAGAGGGTCATCCATAAACTCCGAAAAGTCAGGAATGTAAACCGGGAAAGATACCCAATGGCGACCCGCCGGCGCCGTGTTTCGTAAGGTCTCTAACTCTTGCTCCGCCTTTACAATCTTGTTTTTCAGGCTCTCGATCTGCAGGCGCTTTAACTCCACCTGGAGCTCCAGAAGGGTCATATCGTATGCCAGAAGCGGGGTTCCGACGGTTACCTCCTGGCCCTCCTTTACAAAAATCTCCTGGATGGCATCGTCCTTTTGCAGGAAGACCGACTGAGTCAGGCCGGAGGACACGTTCCCGTAGGAACTTCCGCCGCTCTGCCAGTTATAGGTATAGATGTTGCTGACAGGTATCACCTCTACCGGCGTCAGCGTCGCATGGTTTCTTTGATAATAGTTGAAGCCGCCATAGGTTCCACCTATCAACAGGCAGAGTACGGTAAGCCAGACGACTGCTTTTTTCATATCTTATGCTTCCTCCGATCCTTCAGGAGCCTCCGGCAAGCCGGCATCCGCCCCCTCCTCATCAAAGTCCTCTTCACTTACTTCCGGGTCGTAATCCTCTGTGTCCTCGTCCTCCGAATCATATTCATTCGGATCGTCTTCCTCCGGATCATAGCCCTCCGGATCATCCTCATACAGATCCTCCTCGTCCGAATCGTCATACGCCTCGTAGGAAGATGCCGGCGCGTACAGAACAGGATCCTCAAAATACAGCTCACCGTCGCGGATGAACACCACCCGCTTGGCCTGAGCCGCGATGTTTCGATCATGGGTGATCATGACGATTGTCATACCGTCTTCTTCGTTTAACTGCGCAAAAAGCTCCATGACCTGACGCCCGGAGGTCGAATCCAGCGCGCCGGTGGGCTCGTCCGCCAACAAAAGCTTGGGCCTTGTCACAATCGCGCGGGCGATGGCCACGCGCTGCTTTTGTCCGCCGGAGAGCTGTGTGGGCAGGAATTTCATGCGCTCCTTTAAGCCCACCTTCTCCAGCGCTTCCTCCGCCCGGCGCCTTCTTTCGCGCGCGCCCACGCCTCCGTACAGAAGCGGGAGCATCACGTTTTCCAGGGCACTCTGCCGGGGCAGAAGGTTGAAGCTCTGAAACACAAAGCCGATGGAGCTGTTCCGGATTTTTGCCAACGCCCGGTCGTTCTTGCCGGCCACGTTCTGCCCGGCGAGAAAATAGTTGCCGGAGGTGGGCACATCCAGAAAGCCGATGATGTTCATCAGCGTAGTCTTGCCGGAGCCGGAAGGCCCCATGATGGCCAGGTACTCGCCTTCCTCCACGTCTAAAGAGACGTCCTTTAGCACCGGAACCACCAGCTTATCCTGTACATAATCTTTATAAATATGCTCTAACTGCAGTATCATTCCATCCCTCCATAGCGGGCGGACGCGTCAAATTTATACACCGTGGCCCCCTCTTCGCAGGCTTCGTCGGGATAGGCGATGAAATCTTCCTCGCCAAGCCCCTCCAGGATCTCGTAGCGGTACAGATCATAGTCCATCTCGCCCAGGGTGACAGGCCGCTTCGTCAGATGGTTGGTCGCGTCCGCCAGCCATACGAAGGAGTTCCCCTCCTCGTCAAAGGCGATATAGCCCGCGTCCAGCCACAGGCCGGTCACTTCCTCTTCCTGCCCGAAGTCCATCTCGATGAACACGTGCTGGCCCAGCATCAGGCCCTCGGAATTCTCCAGCTCCACGTAGAACGGATACTTGGTCGAGGTTTCTCCCTGCGGCCCGTAATAGAACTGATCGCCGCCGGAGACCTTGTTCTGCATGTCCACCAGGGTGATCGTCCCGACCCAGGTTTCATCCTCGTGAATGCGGGAGCGGATCAGCACCTGTGAGCCGACGGCGATAGCCCAGACGTTGGTCTCGTTCACGGTTCCCTTGATGCGGAAGTCGCCCTCGGTGATGATTGTGATGAATGGCTTGCGGTTTCCGTTATTGTCATACCCTGGCGTCTCATTCACGGTCAGAACGCGCCCGGTAAGTTCCGCATACACCTTGTTGTCTGTGAGGGAGGCCCGGATGCGCTCGATCTCGGCACTCTTGGACTTCTGACTGTACTCATTTTCTTTGATTGACGCCTGCATGGACTGGATCTGGATGGCATAGTCGAGCTGCTGATCTTCGCTTGCGTTCGCCTTGTCGGCCTGCAGCGTGGCCAGCTGCTTTTCGTTCTGCTCCTGCTGGGAAATCAGGCGGTCTAAATCCAGCTGTGCCTGATCCAAGGACATCTGGATATCCTCCGTGTCAAACTCAAACAGTGGATCCCCCTCGTTCACATGGTCCCCTTCCTGCACAAACAGAGTCTTAACCTTTTTGCTCTCGTCATAAGGAACATCCAGGGTCTGCTGCGTCTCCACAACTCCCGAATAGCGGTTCTGCACGCTTCCGTTTACGCCGCTTCCGACAATATCCGCCACCTTGTTGGCGTACACGTCCGCATCCTCCTGACTGACTTCCACTGGCTGCTTTTGAATGTAGTATTTCCAGACACCTCCGGCTACCAGCCCCACCAGTACCAGAACCAGCAGGAAATTTAACAGTTTACGCATAACAAACCTCCCTTTTGGATGTACATTTTCGGATATTTGTTCCCCTGAAAAACCGGCTGTAAACCCGGGTTTTCAAAGGGTCAAAAATCGCCCATAAGTAAAGACCATAATATCACACATCCGTCACATTTTACTACCGGAAATCATCACGTTTCTTTTACAAAATTCCATCAATAGTGTAACGGGCGGGCAAAAAAATTTGAAAAAAGACTGGGCAAAAACAAGGAAATGCGTTATGATACAAGAGAAAGGAAGACAACCCATGAACAAACGAAACGACATCCGCTCTACGCGCAGCAAATATTTCATACGGAAAGCCATGGTGGAACTTCTCGAGCATCATACGCTCGAGGAAATCTCCGTTGCCGATATTTCCGAAAAAGCCGAGGTCAGCCGCCGGACATTTTATATTTACTACGAAAGCAAGAAGGACTGTCTCCTCTTTATTCTGGATGAACTGATGGATGAAATGTTCGGAGATCAGGTATTTCACTACGATCCGGATTCCCGTCACGGCGTCAAGGACGCCTGGCTGGTCAACCTGCAAACCCTCATCCAGGTCATCCACGACAACCGTGTTCTGATCCAGGCCATGTTCCGGGATCTGTCCGTGGAAGAGTGGATGCCGCTGATTCAGGTTCCCTATGACGACCAGATGGAAGATTTCTGGGATCAGCTGAAGGAAAACGAAAATATCCCGGATAACATTCTGCAGCTGTGTAAAACGATTGACTGCATGCAGATGGCGATGTACATGAACTTCATCGCCGCCTCGAACATCACCCCCGAGCACGGCCTGGACAGCATTGTACAGATGCTCCAAATTCAGAAAAAGCGGCGTCTGGAATGGGAAACTGCCCTGTTCGGCAGCACGATATCCTTACCGCCATACATGTAAGAAAAAAGCAGCGGCAACGCCCGCTGCTTTTTCTTTTACTCTTTTTTCCGGAACAAAAGCTCCGCCGCTTTTTCGTCCTCTTCTTCTCTCGCCCGGATTTTGTTCGTCAGCTTTAAAAGCAGCGACAAACTGCACGCGATCACCGCCAGAAGCCAGAAGCCCATCAGTCCCGCAGGGAGCTTGATCCCAAGCTGCCCCAGCAAAAAGAAGGCCGCCAGGCTGAGAAGCACCACGATCCCCAGCACCGCTTCCACCGGGATTTTGCATTGTTTTTGACTGTTCTTTTCCACGTTTCTTCTCCCTTTATGCCTTTCCCTCGGGCTTTCTTACTCCCCGGCAGTTTTTTTCCACCAGCCGGCGCGCCACCATCACCTGATGCGCGCAGCCCAGACACTTTAAGCGAAAATCCATGCCAACCCGCAGAATTTCCCACTCCGAGCTCCCGCAGGGATGGGGTTTTTTCAGCCGGACGATGTCCCCTACTTCAAAAAGCATGACAACACCTCTCCGATCGGCTCCTTGATCACCAGGTTGGCATCCTCGTCCAGCCCCGTCGCCGACTTGTTGATCAGCACCAGCTTATTCCCGCGGTAATAATGCACCAGCCCGGCCGCCGGGTACACCGTCAGCGACGTGCCGCCGATGATCAGCATATCCGCCTCCCGGATCCGCCGCACCGCGTGGTTAATCGTATCGTCATCCAGGCCTTCTTCATACAAAACCACGTCGGGCTTGATCGTCCCGCCGCAGCTGCATTTGGGAACGCCCTCCGAGTGCAGCATGTCGTCAAGCGAGTAGAATTTTCCGCAGCGCATGCAGTAATTGCGGCGGACGGAGCCGTGCAGCTCCCACACTTCCTTGCTGCCCGCGGCCTGGTGAAGACCGTCGATGTTCTGCGTGACTACCGCCTTTAATTTGCCCTGCTCTTCGAGGCGCGCCAGCGCTAAGTGCGCCGCATTGGGTCTGGCATCCGGGAAAAGCATCTTATTCCGGTAAAACCGGTAGAATTCCTCGGTGTTGCGCATGAAAAACGTGTGGCTTAAGATCGTTTCGGGCGGAAACTTATACTGCTGATTATACAGGCCGTCCACGCTTCTGAAATCCGGGATGCCGCTCTCCGTGGAGACGCCCGCGCCGCCGAAAAACACGATGCTGTTGCTCTCCTCCACCCATTGTTTCAGTTGTTCTTTCGGATCCATGGTTTCCTCCTCTCAAACATTTTCATTCAAAAAAATCCGGCCGGCTTTCCACAAACCCGGGATTTCCGGGCCTTCTCCGTCCGAGAAGCGCCACTTCACGAGCCCCTCGGCAGTGGTTTTCCACAACTTATCCACTTTTTCCACAGGATATCCACCAGGTATCTCGTTTTTCCCCTCCGCATCTGTGGATATCTTCTGCACAAGCGACTGTTTCTTGTAAATATCCCAGGTGTACCACCCGGAATTGTCCGGCAGAAAGGCATCCTCCAGGTGGAGAAGTATGCGGTAGGGCGTCTCCTCCTCGTCCTCCGTGTACCGATGGACGGGAGTCAAAAAGCGCACCGGGTCTAACAGCCGGAACATGATGGCGGGCGTTTCTCCCGGGAGGGACAAGAACTTGCGAAACCCGCGTTTTTTACCGCTTGTCAGGATCAGCTCGCGGATTTCGCAGGGGCCGTCCGGCCACGCGGCCAGGTATCCTGCCACTTCGCCGTCAGGCTCTAAGATCACGAAAACATCTCCGTCCTCGCTCTTCATCTCCGTCTGGAGCTTGCGGAAGTACTCCGGGGTCCTGACGCAAAACACGCTCGAGGCTCCGCTTAAAAAGTGTTCCGCCATGCGCGCCGTCTCCCGCAGGTTTTCTTTTGACAGCGGGCGGATCACAAGCCCGGATTCGTCCGGAAGAACGGCTTCCCCCGTTTTCTTAGCTTCCTGTAAAGTCTCTGCCAGCGCTTTTTTCCCGCGAAACAGATGCTGATGCCAGACCGTGACAAAGCCAAGCGGCGTGTAGATCGCCTCCGCCGCCGGCATCAGAAACGCAAACGGCGCGCCCTCCCCACGGGCCTGTACAAGCCCCTCTTTCAGGAGCTTTCTCATATATCCCCGGCTGCGAAAAGCCGGGCGTGTCGCGACGCCCACAATATAGGGAACCTTCACCGGATCCGGAGTTCCGTCGTGCACTTCATAAGGGTTAAACTGCGCCATGGCAAGGAGCTTTTCCTCCGAAAGCATCCCGTAGATCCGGTTGTCCGCATGGGTTTTCGCGTAGGCGGCCAAAAAGGCGTCTGTATCCTCCGGGAAGATGTCCCGCCATAAATCCCAGGCCTTGTCACGCTCAGGGTCCTTTAAAAGACGGAGCGTAAGGGTTTCGTTTTCCATAATATTTTTTCAGACTGATGGTAAATAAGTGTCCTTACGTTTCAGCACAGGTCCCAGGCCCAATGTGCTGAATTTTATTCTTTTTCGAATATGTTGAACTTCCTGGCCATAAACAGCGGGTGATACGACTGCTTGGCCTTTCGAAGGCCCGGCAGGCCCACGTCGTCCTCCCGGTTCACCAGCTCCGCGTCCGGGAATTCCTCCTGCAAAAAGCGCTGGTTGATGAACGGGTACAGTCCCCGGATCTCCGGGTTGGCCTTTTCAATGTGGATAACCGCCATCTTCCGCGGCGCGTTGTAGGTGCCGATCGTGAAGGCTTCCAGCCGGCCGTCGATCCAGATGCCGCCCATCTTCGCCCGCATGAACTCGCAGTGGTTTAACACGTCGTGCAGACCTACCACCTCGGCGTCCAGGTGATGCCCCACATCGTCCCCTTTATTCTGCTCCCAGCGGTCCAAAAACTGCCAGATTTCCTGCTTGCTTGCGCAGTTAAAGCGGCGGTATTCAAACCGGCCTTCGTATTCCTTTAAAAATGAGTTGACGTGGTTTTTCTTTTTGTGATAATCCTTTCCGGCCAGCGTGCGCAGGCTCTCGGCGCTGTACACGTAGTCCGCGCTGTCCACCGCCTCTTCCACCAGGTACTTCTCCGGGTCCAGATTTAAGATCTGGATGGCCTCCTCGTCGGCCTCGTAAATGCGCAGGGGCGACTGCAGCACCTCATGGCAATATTGTCTTGTCACTTCAAAGTACTTCGAAAGGTCCTCCGCCTTACATAACGGCATTCCCATGGAATGCTGGCCTTCTTCCTTCATCCGCCACAAAATGGCGTTCTCATCGGGTCTGCAAAAGCAAACTTCGTAATAATCCCGCCACAGATAGCTGTCAAACCAGGTGCTGTCGCACACCAGCGTGGGGCGCAGATAAAAATACGGCTCCAGAGTTTCTATATCCTCTGCTTCTATTCTCTTAAATGATAAATTCATAAAAATGCTCATGCAGCGTTACGTGCTGCTAAAAAAATGAAATCCGAACGCAAGGCTACCCGCGCCCGGTGGAGCCAAAGCCCCCCTCGCCCCGCGAGGTCTCCTCCAGCTCGGATGCCTCCGTGAAGATCCCTCGTAAAAACGGAGTGATCACGATCTGCGCGATCCTCTCCCCGGGGGCGATCGTCTGCGGCTCCTCGCCGTGATTGTGCAGCGCCACGATGATCTCTCCGCGGTAGTCGGCATCGATCACCCCCACCTTGTTGGCAGGCGCCAAGTGGCGCTTGCTGGCGAGGCCGCTGCGCGCGTAGACGAGGCCGGCGTACCCCTCCGGGATTTCCATCTGAAGGCCGGTATGCACCATCTCCGTCTTTCCGGGGCCGATGGTCAGCTCTTTGTCCAGCAGGGCATACAAATCCGCCCCGGCGGCACCGGCACTCCCGTAGGTGGGGATGCGGGCCGCTTCGTTTAATTTCTTGATTCGTATGATCGATTCCATGTTTTTCCTTATATGAAGAGTTCCTCGAGCAGCGCCTCCATGTACAACGGATCGCGCGTCCCGGTCAGCTCCCGGCAGGAGTGCATGGCCAGGATCGGCATGCCCATGTCCACGGTGCGCATCGGCAGCATCGTGGAGGCGATGGCGCCCAAGGTGGAGCCGCCCCGCTGATCCGAGCGGTTGACAAACACCTGGCAGGGGATCCCGGCCCGCTTGCAAAGCGCCTTCGCGATGGCCATGCCCTCCGTGTCGGAGGCGTAGCGCTGCGAGGCTGCCTGCTTTAAGACCACACCGCCGTTTAAGCGGACGGGGTTGGTGGGATCGCTCTTTCCCGCGGCGTTGGGGTGCGTGGCGTGGGCCACGTCCACGGAGAACATCAGGCCCGAAAACACATCGTCCCGCAGCGCCAGCTCGCTTCTTCCGAGCGCGTCATACAGCTTTTCCAGGTAGTGCGCGTACAGGACGGACGCCGCCCCCTGCTTGGTGGAGCTTCCCACCTCTTCGTTGTCATACAGCGCAATGGCGTTTAGTCGCCCGGAGGGCAGCGCGTCCTTCGCCGCGATAAGCGCGTCCACCGCCGCGAAGCACGAGGATAAGTTGTCAATGCGGGCGCTCGATAACAGGCTCCGGTCAAACCCGACAAGGCAGCCCTCCTCAACCGGGTAGAGCTTTAAGTCTGTGTCCAGGATCGCCTCCGGCTTCACCCCAAGTTCTGCTGCCAGGAGCGATAAAAAGCTCTGCTCCGGATCGGTCCCGCAAAGCGGAAGCAGGTCCACCTGCGTGTTGAATTCCTTGCCCTTGTTGACGTCCCGGTTCATGTGGATCGCCAGGTTCGGGATCGTAAGCACCGGTTTTTTGAGGTCCACATAGCGCACCTCGGGGCAGAACGGATCGCCCGAGTCAAGCACCACGCGGCCCGACAGCGACAGCGGCCTGTCCGGCCAGGTCATCTTGATCATGCCGCCGTAGTCTTCCACGTTTAACTTCAGGCACCCTTCCGACTTCATATCCGGCGACGGCTTCACCTGAAAGCAGGGGAAGTCGGTGTGGGCCGAGGCCATGCGAAGCGTCAGCGCCTCTTCGCCGCCGTCCTTCACCGCAAAAGCAAACAGCGTAGTTCCATACACTTTCGTGTAAAACAGGAGCGTATCGTTCCCGTTTTCCCGCGCTTTCCGGAAAATCTCTTTCCAGTTTCCGGAAAGCGGGAGTTCCTGAAAACCGGCCTTCTGCAGATCCTTTTCCGCAGTCAGCACGGTAAACACCGGGGAGGTGGATTCCGAAATTCTCCGTAAAAGCCCCTCCGCGTATTCCTCATAGTTTTCTCTTTTCATAGTAACCCTTTACTGCACGTTATAGAAAATCTGCGCGATCGGCGAATTCTTGTCCAGGATGAGCGTCTTGTTGCCGCCGGCTAAAGCCGTTCTGGCGGCATCCAGCGAACGCACGAAGAGGTAGAAGTCCGCCTTGTCCGCATCGTTATACGCCTCCGACAGGATGCGCATGTACTCGGCCTCGCCCTCGGCCACCAGCATGTCGGCCTTGGCCCGCGCCTCCGACAGAAGGATGGAAACCTCCTTGTCCGCGGCGTTGCGGATAATCTGCGCCTCCGAATCGCCTAAGGCCGTATAGGACGCGGCGATGTTGTTGCGCTCGGCGATCATGCGCTCGTACACGGCTTCCTTGTTTTCATCCGGCAGGTCTAAGACCTTGACGTCCACCGTCTCGATGCAGATGCCGTACTGGTCTTCCACATCGTCGAAGTTCTTCATGATCTCCTCGGTCAGGCTGACGATGTGCACCACCTGCGGCGTCGCCTGGCCTTCGATCTCCTCTAACCCGGATACGTCCACATCCACGCCCACGTTGTCCAGCTCGCTGGAGTTGTTGGCCACGGTGATCTTGCCGTCGCGGCTCTGGATCACCTCGTCCTGCGTCATGTCGGAGATTGTGTTCTTGATGCCGTTGTAGACGATCGTATCGATACGGCTCTCGGCCGTGGCCGTGTTGCCGTTTAAGGTCTGGATGAATTTTCTCGGATCCCGGATGGTCCAGAGCACGTAGCAGTCCACGATCATGGACTTCTTATCACTCGTGATGACATCCGAAGCCGGCAGGTCGTACAGGCGCAGGTTTTTCGGGATGCTGGTCACGCTGGTGACAAAGGGCGCCTTCACGGAAAGCCCCGGCTCCTCGCGGATCGAGGTGATGCGGCCGAACTGGCGGATCACGTTATATTCATTCGGATAAGTCACTACAAAGCACTGCGGGAGGATGAGCAAGAGCACCGCCACCAGGCAGGCAATGCCGATCACCCGCTTGGAATTCTGATCCAACGGCTTTTTATTCTGTTGCCTGGGAGCCGCTTTCTGCCTCTGGCCGGCATTGTTTCCAAAAGGGGCGCCGTTCTGCCCGTTCCCTCCAAAGGGGAAACCGTTTTCTCCGTTTGGCCATCTTTCGTTGTCAAAAGGATTGTTCATGGCTGCTCCTCCTTTCTACTGCGCGCCGCTGCCTGTCGCAGCCGGGATGGTGGCAAAGCTGTCAAGCGGCAGTACCGTGTCCGTGCTCCCCTCTTCCCCCTGAAGGATCACCTTCATGTTCGGGAGAAGCTCTTCCATGGCTTCGTAAAACATTCTCTGCTTGGTAATCAGCGGATATTTGGTATATTCCTCATACAGCGAGTTAAAGCGGGCCGCCTGGCCGGTGGCCTCGTTGATCTTGGCGGCTTTCTGCGCCTCGGCTGCCTGGATGACCATATCCGCGTCCGCCTTCGCCGCCGGAAGCACCTCGTTGGCGTACTTGTTGGCGTTGTTCAGCGCGGTGTCCTTGCCCTGTTTGGCGGTTTCCACGGCCTTGAAGGCATCGCTCACCTGCCGTGTGGGCGGCTCCGCATCCTGGATGCTGACATCCCGCAGCGTGATGCCAATGTCAAAGCGCTCCAGCTTTTCGATCAGCATGTCCTTGATGTTCGCCTGAATTTCACTCTTGCCCGTCGTGAGAACCGAATCGACATTGTACGAAGAAACCACGGTACGGATGCAGTTCTGCACCATGTTCTTTAACGTCAGTTCCGGATTATCCGAGGCATACAGGGCGGCGATCGGATCCGTCACCTGATAGGAAACGTAAAAATCCACGTTCACGAAGTTGTAATCCTTCGTGATCATCAGTGCTTCCTTCTCCGCGGTCGTATTCGTTCCGTACTCGTCCAGGGTGTAGCCGATCGGGAAACCCTTGATGGAGGTGTTCACCATTTTCACGTTCTGGAAAAAGGGAACCTTAAAGTGCAGGCCGGCTTCGCTCACCAGATGCGGTTTTCCGAAGGTTGTCACCACCGCCTGCGTGTTCTCGCCAATGGTGTAAAAACTGGAAAAAAGCACAATGAGCAGAAAAATGCCAATTCCAACTCCTGCTCCGATCCGCAAGTATTTTTTGTTCACATTCATGTCGTCAACCCCCCTACTTCTTAAAAACAAAGAGTTTACTGATCACATAGTTTAAGATGACAATCACCACCTGCGCCACGATCTTGACCGGCAGATTCGGGAAGGTAAGCAGCTTGATGCCCACGAAGAGGATCAGTTCCTCCACGAGCAGGGTAAACACCCTGCCGCCGTAGAAGGAAAGGATCTGCTTCAGAAAATCTTCCCGGTTCTCGGTCTCGGCGTGAAACACGTAGGTGCGGTTTGAGAGGAACGCCACAAGGACTGCCAGGATCCACGAAAACACGTTGGCAATCAGGGGATCCACACCCAGCACATCCGCGCCCAGCCAGTAGACGCTCACGCTGATGACGGTTGTCACAAAGCCAAAGAACAGGTAAAGCAGCACCTCCCTGTGCTTTTGATAAAATGGTTCGAAAATCCGGAGGATGGGCAGTTCCATGATCCGGTCGAAAATATCTTTTTTCTTTTCCTGCATGTAACTCTTCTTTCTATCTTTTTATGAAAGCGATTGCGGGAGCCGCGCGTCGGCTTTCATGGGTGTTTTTTAGGAGCACCCGCGCTTCCTGCCCGGCTTACTGGTGCTTGATCTGAAGGATGCTCACCATAAAGCTGCCGAAGGCCAGCTGAACGCCCAGGATGCACAGCGCCACCGCGGGGATCGTAATCCGCATGACCACGCCGGGTTCTAAAGCGCCAAAGCCCGCTCTTCCCCAGATGACAATCGCCACGATGGAGACGATCACACCCGCGAGGAACAGCAGCACGCCGATAAAGACGCCCTTGTCCGTCTGGAAGGATTTCAGCTTCTCCATGGATTTCGTCATCGGGATATATCCGGACACCGAGGCGTATACCTTCGTAAAGATGCTGAAGCTGATCAGGTTCATGCCGATGATCAGAAACGCGCTCGCAAACAGGAGCGTATTGATATCAAGCGAGACGCCGGACAGATGGATGGGGCCAAGGAGCAGGCTGACCATCAAAACCAGACCCAGAACGCTTAAGAAAACGCCGGGGTATAAAAACAACCAGTCCGGGCTGTGCATCAACAGGAACTTTAAGTGGCGCCAGCCATCGCTCCAGGTGCTTAAGTACGGCTTGCGGCTGCGCCCGTCCACCGACAGCGTGCAGGGCACTTCCGCGATTTTGTAGCCGTGCAGCGCCGACTGCACGATCATCTCACTTGCAAATTCCATGCCGGTCGTGCGAAGCCCCAGCTTGCGCATGCTCTCCGTGTTAAAGCCGCGCATGCCGCAGTTAAAATCGCCGATATCGTTGTGATAAAACAGGCGTCCCAAAAACGAGATCACCGGCGTTCCCAAGTAGCGGTGCAAAAACGGCATGGCGCCCTTTTCGATGCCGCCCTTGAAGCGGTTTCCCATCACCAGGTCGTATCCTTCCCGGAGCTTTTTCACAAACTGGTCCAGCTTCGAAAAATCGTAGCTGTCGTCCGCATCGCCCATGATGCAGTATTTTCCGGCCGCCGCCGCGATTCCACCGATCAGGGCAGCGCCGTAGCCGCGGGAGGGCACGTGCTCCACCCTGGCGCCGCAGCTTTCGGCGATCTCGATCGAGCCGTCGGTGCTGCCGTTGTCGGCAATCAGCACTTCGCCCTCGATCCCCATCTCCGCGATCGCCTTCTGCGCCTTGGTAATACAGGTTTTTAACGTCTCCGCCTCATTTAAGCACGGCATCAGAACGGTCAGTTCCACTTCTCTCATATTTTTTACCCCGCGCGGCTTACTAAAAAAACCGCTTTCTTCTTTATTATTCCTGGTAACTGTCTGACACAGTTACGAAAAAACATCCTGCCGCTTTTGCACATTCCGTTATTTCAGTTCTTCCAATGATGTCCGTTTCTTTAAAAGGCGTCTGCCCCGGTGACAGCGAATGTTCTTCATCACCGCCACGGCTTCCCCTTCCCCGGAAGCATTCCGGGCCATCCGCGCGTCCAATTCCTTGTCCCGCCCGGCTGACTTCTGTGAAATCTTCTCCCAGATCAGGCCGCCGGTCATCCGCCAGACGGCGATGGCCATCAGCCCCACAAACAGGAACAGGAGCGGATAGCCGCCGGATAAATACCCGGCGTACACGGCCGGGAAGGCGGAAATATCCGTGTAGGAAACGCCGACGAGCAGAACCAGGAGGCTTGCGGCGCAGGCAAGCGCCATCAGGTACAGCGCGCCCAGGCGCTTTCTGGTATTCTTGTGTAGCATCAAAAGCGTCATCATCGCGAAGACCGCCGCCGCAAAGGCTGCCGCCATCGGGCTGAAGCGCCGGTAGGCCAGGTCTACCAGGTTGGCGCGGTGCACCGCCTGCTCCGCCTTCTCGAGGACGCCGTCCCGGTTTTCGGGGAAATAGGCGTAATCGATGTGCATCGTGCGGCTCTCGTCGGCCAGCACCCTTCCGGTGTAGGAAATCGGTACCTTCGCGATCCCCTTGCCCTGTTTGTCCACAATCACAAGCGAGTACCGGGTCTTGCTCGTCCCGGGTTCCGCCGGAAACACCGCTTCAAAGCGGCCCGCGTACACCTCGGCGCCGTACAGCGCGTTGATATCGCTCGCCTCATGAAGGGCAGCCCGCCCGATTTCCTCCTCGCCCTGATAGATCCGAAGCGAAATCGCATCGCTGTCCGCCCGGCCCAGGTCCAGATACCAGCCGGAAAGGTAACCGTTCGTCCCCTGATCATACAGGGCCTTATCCCCGGTGAGCTTCTCCGCGTCGTACACGCGCCAAGGCATCTCCGAGGGGCTCTCCAGCGCCCAGCTCTCCGATTCGATCAGCTGGATCATATACACCAGCGCATCCTGCATTTTCTCCGGCAGCATCGCCGCGTACTCGTTTCTCCAGGGGGACATGAGGGCCGACGGCATCACCGGCTGCAGGGCTACCTGCCCGGCGTCGGCCGCCGCGTGGATTTCCTCCGCCACCTTCGCGTAGAAGGCATCTGCCGTCTGCGCGCTTTCGTGCAGGCCGGCCTTCATGGCCGCCATCCGGAAGCCCCAGAAAAACCAGCCGTCTTCCGTCTCTCCATCGCCCGGGTTATCGTCCACCTCCTCGGCGATGGCCAGCGACTCCTCCAGCTCTCCCTGAATTCCGGCCAGGGACGGGGAAATCTGATACAGCACATCCCGCTTCTTTCTGGAAACGGAGACATGCGGCAGCGCCTCTTCCTCCACCTTCACCGCATAGATGGCCTTCATCGCATCCGCGAAATGGCTGCCGCTTAGCTCATTCACCGCGCGGATCCCGTACATTTTCTCATTTAACAGGGAAACGCCCGTGTTCACGCCCCCGAGGACGAGAACCGGCAGCAAAATCCAGATCACCAGCAGGACACGGTTCGGGCTCTTTTTTGCATAGCGCTTTTCTTCCCCGTCCTCTTCCTTTTCCTTCCGGAAGGTCAGGTACAAAAGCACCACCGAAACCACCGCGACAAACGGCAGCACCCACATGGCATCCTCCCGCGTGTTCCACAGGGAGGCCAGCCCCGCCGCCGCGAAAAGCGCCCAGATGAAGCGCTTCGCGCCGGGCGTCTTCAGCCGCAAAAACAGGCCAAAATATCCGGCCAGGATCAGGTTCACCTCAATCAGCGTCACGCCGTTCCGGTATAGCCGCTGCGCCACCGCCCAGGACGTGGACATCGGATTAAAAATCAAAAAGGCGGCCAATAACACCACCAACGCCCGGTTTTTGATGGCCGGATACAGCGCGATGGACAAAATCACGCAGGAAAGCGAATAGCACAGCGTGAACGCCGTCAGGAACGTCAGCCCCGGCACGCGGGATATCACCGCCAGAAACAGCGGGAAAAACCATCCCTTCACCAGCGTCATGTCGCTATACGGCCCCAGCCACTGCCCGCTGGCGATGTGCTGCGCCATCTCCACCATGAGCCTGTCATCATACCCGGCATCCCCGATCACGTACAGCGGAAGCCCGATCACCATCAGCTGCTTCACCGCCACCAACAGGATG
>JAEEGL017120902.1_pt1 | contig 19403 bp, 19 predicted proteins | sample 9134231 | NCBI WGS metagenome assembly JAEEGL01 (sample SAMN16246548, study PRJNA631951) | gut metagenome | biome: gut microbiome; feature: rumen; material: fiber-attached | host: Bos | place: Iran: Karaj | collected 2018-10
CTATGATTGTTATGTAATCAAACGGCAATACCTCCCAGATACTGTACGGTGACCTTGCAGCCATTCACGATACGGTTTTCGCTGTCTCTGCGGATCACTTTCGCGTTTCGTATGGTATTCATGTTCTTGACCATCTGGCCGCCGATGCTGCCGGCCTGACGGGCGGAGATGTCGCCGTTATAGCCCTGCTTCAGGGTCACGCCGACGTCGTTGGCAGCTTCCATCTTGAAGCGGTCCATCGCGTCGCGGGCAGCGGGCACAACGATCTTGTTAGAACTGTTTGCCATTTTTCTTTCTCCTTTGTTCGTTCTCGGTGTCCCGAGCATAGATTGCGCGGATGCGGGGGAAATATGAAAAGCAAAAATTGCCTGATAATGCGAATCCGACATAAGATTCCGATGAAAAAGCGGAAGGATACCTTGCATATCTGCACAAAACGTAGTAGGATATATATGGCTTATCAGAATAGCTTGACATCGTATGGATTTGCCGGAGGATAGATAAACGGGAACGAGCTGCATTCGCGGCGGCCGACAATGACGGAGAAGCGCAGAATATCAGGGAGCGTCCCTTTCCGGGGCGTCCCGAGACCTGAGCCCCTGTCCGAAGTCCCGGCGGGCTTTCGGATGGGGGATTTGCGCTTTTCAAGGGCAGAAGAAGGGCGGTAATGAGCGAGCCCTTCGGTATTCTGAACCTGGCCATCGGCCTCAGCGGACTTGTCCTTTGCCTGCCGGGCATCGTCCAGGTGCTGGTCGGCGGTGCATCGTGCGTTATTTCCTCCTGAGCTACAGCACGCTTTTCATCTACACCGGAGCAAATATGGCGGGGCAGCTCATGCGGGGCCATCCAGGCCTCATACGGTTCTTCGATTAAAACAAGACAGTCTTTGCGGACGGAGTTCCGCCATGCTTCGTTGTCGGACTTGACGGGCGACAGCCCGAAACGCATCCTCCGCCTCGCCTGTCTAGAAAATCATCCTCGCAAATCTTTGCCTGCTTTCAAACGAAGAACAGTATCAGCTTCCGCGGCAGCCTCTATGCGTCCAGTTTCATCGAATTCCTTGCGCCGGTGAGCTGCGGATCGACGCCGCCCCGGGCAGGGAAGACGAGCCGCGATTGTTCTTCCAAAGGAAAGGGACCATGCTGATATACGCCATTGAAGACGAACAGGCCACCCTGGACGCGCTGCACGATGCTATCGCCCAGGCGGAGCCCGGCATGGAGATCCTGGATTTCCGGCGGGCATCCGAAGCGCTGAACGCCATCACCGAGGAGAAGAAAAGGCCGGACAGCGTTTTTTCCGACATCCGGATGCCGGGGATGGACGGGCTGAGCCTGGCCGTGCGGGTCAAAAGGGAAGTGATATGCTCCCCCTATGAAAGAAAGTGAAAAAGAAACGCACTGCCAAGCACAGGGGGATCATTATCGATGTCACGAGACGAACAGGTCAGAATGGAAGAGAAAACGGAGCTGGTAATAAATGAGAAGATAGAGAGGAGGGATGCCTCTCAAAAGTAAGGTGGTATAACAACCTGACCATCGATATGTAAAAGCTGGAATATGTCTCCAGCGCAGGCCTGCGGGCCTTCAAGCACGCATATATGGATCTGCACCGCAAGGGCGGCGTCCTCGCGGCCGGATATGTGAGCAAGCCGGTCCTGGAGGTCTTTGAACTCACCGGCTTCGCCCGGCTGTTCCGCTTCATCTGACCGCCGACTTGGACTTCGACCCCGCAGGGAAGGATACGCGAATAATCTGCTTTTCGGGAGGAACTGCCCATGGACCGCTTGATTGTACCGGCAAAGACGGAAGCACTGGACACGGTGACTGATTTCGTGGAAGAAAAGCTGGCTTCCTTTGAATGCCCTATGCGCACGACGCTCCAGCTCCGGCTGGCCGTGGAGGAAGTCTTTGTCAATATCGCGAGCTACGCTTACCAGCCGGGAGAGGGCGAAGCGGAGATCCGCTGTGAGATCCTGGAGGACCCGCTGCGGGTGTGGATCCAGTTTCTGGACAGCGGCCGGCCCTTCGACCCTTTGGCCCGGGAGGATGCGGATACCTCCAGGGAAGGGCTGATGTCCCGGGAAGGCGGGCTGGGGATCCTGCTGGTCAAGAATACCATGGACGACGTGCGGTATTCTTATGAGGACGGGAAAAACATCCTGACGATCACCAAGCTGCTGTGAGGACCCCGTGAAGGAAAAAACGGCAGAGAACTGAGTGATCTGTAGCGCAGACACAGATCCCCGGAAGTCAAAGTCTTCCGCGCTGCGCTCCTGAACCTGCATCATCCTGGGCACCGCCGCCCTGGTGATCGGGCTGGTATTCTATACCGTTGCCAGTGAGCAGAACAATACCGCCATGGCCTTCGGCGTCGCGCTGGGCGCATATAATGCCGTGATCCATGGGCTGAGCGGGCGGGAAATCTGCCTGCTGGTCATGGAAACCTGCCGCTCCATGACGCCGGAGGAACGTGCGGATTCCGGCTCGCCGGAATACCTGGCCCGGTAGGATTATCTTCAGGAAGGCGAAAACTGCGATGCGATCGTCAGAGCATACATCGCGGAGCAGCGGGAGAATGTCCTCATCTTCACCGGAGGGGATCGGCGCTCCCGTGATCTGATGCGGTTTTCACTGAAAACGGGACGACCTTTGCGGCGCAGGCGCGCATGGATCTCAGGGAGCCCATTGACCGGGAACTGACGAAAAAGGGAAAGACCCTGCGGGATCAGCCGCTGAAAAGAAAGAGAACACCACCGTGCGGAGCGGCGGCAGGAACCGGGAACGGCTGATCGTGCGGCTGCCTGCGCCAGCCTTTTCCCTCACGGATTCAGGCTTCACAAATAATCATAACTATCATAGATGGAGGAACTGAAATGCTGAACATCACGAAGACGATCGAAAACGGAAAAGCCGCGTTCGATTTGGAAGGGCGGCTGGACACGGTCACGGCCCCGGAACTGGAGAAAGAGCTCAAGGCCTCCCTGGATGGCATCACGGAGCTGACGATGGATTTCGGGAAGCTGGAGTACATCTCGTCCGCCGGCCTGCGGGTGCTGCTTTCCGCCCAGAAGGCCATGAACAAGCAGGGTGAGATGAAGCTTATGAACGTCAATGAGACCATCATGGAGATCTTCGAGGTCACCGGTTTTTCCGACATCCTCACCATCGTTTGAGAGCGGACCGCGGGGAACGGAGAGAAACGGATATGAAGACTTCGGAAATCATCGTCACCACCCGCGGCGAGGGCATGAACGAAGCCCTGGCCGCCACGGAGAAGCTGGGGCAGGACAGCGGCCTCAGCCATAAGGAAAACCTGCGTCTCCGCCTGCTGGCGGAGGAGCTGATCGGCCTCATGCGGGGCATCACCGGCAGCGTAGAGGCCCGGTATCAGGCCGGGCAGGAGGAAAGGAAATTCGCCCTCAGCCTCAGCGCCGACGTCGTTCTGGACCTGGAGATGCGCAGACAGCTGATCGCAGCGTCCTCCAGCGGGAAGAACTCCGCGGCGAAGGGCCTCATGGGAAGGATCCGGGAGATGGTCGCCATCGTCCTCCTGCCCAAGGGCCAGAGCTCTGCCGCGCTGGCCAACCTGTCCCTGGGCCTCATCAGCATGGGCAGCCCCATGGGCTATGCCGCCGGGGAAGACTCCTACACCTGGTCCATGAGCACCTATATGGCCGAGCTTCAGAACCATATGAATGATGAGGCGGAGAACGCAAAGGAAGCCTATGACGAGCTGGAAAAGTCCATCGTCGCCAATCTGGCCGACGAGGTCAGCGTGAGTATCGTGGGCTCCAAGGTGGAGATCACCATCACCAAGGCGTTTTGAGCAAGGGCTGAGCCTTCTGAAAATCACCGGGTGAGCGCTGAAGCGGGAAACAGGAGAATGCTTTCACTGCTGCCGCCCCTGGCCGGCCGGTACAAGGAGGGCGAAGGGAGCTTCACCCGGCACAGCCACCGGAAAAAACGGGAAGCTGCGCGGAGCTTCCGGGATCGACCCATGGATCAAAAACGAAATGCCATTCCTGCAGTGGCAGACGCGGCATCCGCAAGGAAGGAACGGGCGCTGGGCAGGAGCCCGCCGCCCGTCGGTGCTGCTCCGGCGGCCCGGGAGGAAACACCCGGGCCATTCCCGGCGTACCGGTTCAGCCGCGGCTGCCGCCGTTTTGCGTTCGCCCCGGCCCGCATAGTCCGGGGTGAACGTACGGATACGCAGGCTGTTTTCCGATCCGGCGGTTCCGGCGCTGCAGTCAGCCCGGCCGGTAAGCGTACCGAAGGGAAAGAAGGAGGAACGATGATGGAAGCCGACGTCAAGCAGATCGAGCTGTCCGGGCGGATCGACTCCAACAATGCGTCTGAGATGGAAAAGACGATCCTTTCCCGGCTGGAAGGGGAGAAGGATCCTGCCCTGGTGCTGGATGCTTCCGGGCTGCACTATATTTCCAGCGCCGGGCTGCGGGTGATCCTCCGCCTGAAAAAAAGCTTTCCCGGGCTGCGGATCGTGAACGTCAATTCTGAGGTCTACGAGGTCCTGGATATGACCGGCTTCACCCAGATGATGCCGGTGGAAAAAGCTTTCCGGGTCATTTCCGTTGAAGGCTGTGAGGAGATCGGGCGCGGGGCCAACGGCGCGCTCTACCGCATCGGCCAGGATACGGCGGTCAAGGTGTACCTGAACGGAGACGCATTGGCCGACATCCGCCATGAGCGGGAGGTGGCGAAGCTTGCCCTCATCCTGGGGATCCCGACCGCCATTTCCTATGATGTGGTCAAGGTGGGCAGCGGATACGGCGCCGTGTTCGAGCTGCTGGATGCCCGTTCCTTCTCCGCGATCCTGGCGTCGGAGCCGGAAAAGCTGGGTTGGTGTGTCAGGGAATATGTGGAGCTGCTGAAAAAGATCCACGCCACCCCGGTCCCGGCCGGGAAGCTGCCGGATATGCGGGAAACCGGCCTGGAATGGGCGCGGAGGCTGCAGGACCATCTGCCCCGGGCGGCGGGGGAAAAGCTCCTGGCGCTGGCGGAGGCCATTCCTCATGACGATCACATGATCCACGGGGACTATCATACAAAGAACCTGATGCTGCAGAACGGGGAAGTACTGCTCATCGACATGGATACCCTGGCGGTGGGCCATCCGATCTTTGAACTGGGCAGCATCTACAATGCCTTCGTGGGGTTCTATGAGCTGGACTATGAGGCCATCCGGGAGTTCCAGGGCTTCGATCACGACACCGGGCTCCGATTCTGGCGGGAGTCCCTGGCGGCCTACCTGGATACGCGCTGCGCCGCCAAGCTTCGGGAGGTGGAGAACAAGGCCCGGATCCTGGGTTATGCCCGTCTGCTCTGCCGCGCTTACCGAAAGAACCGGCAGGAGACGGCACAGGGCCGCTCGGAGATCGCCCTCTGGACCGGGGAATTGCTGGAGCTTCTGGAGCAAACGGAAACCCTGACCTTTTCCCCCGATGAGCTGGAGATCCCCGCAGCCCGGGAGCATCTGTCGGAGGTGCAGACCTTCGTGACGGACCGTCTGGAGCGCGCCGGCTGCGCCAGAAACGCGCGGCTGCAGATCGGGGTGGCGGTGGAAGAGGTCTTCATGAACGCGGCCGGTTACGCGCCGGACCGGGGCCAGGCTACCCTGCGGGTTGAGGTGACCGGAGATCCGGTGGCGGTGACCGTCACGCTGGTGGATCACGGCGTGCCCTGCGATCCCCTGGCTTCCTCCGGCACAGGGGAGCTGCCGACGGACGGCGACGAGGGAGACACGCTGGGTATGGTCATGACGAAGCTGCTCATGGACGACGTCGCCTATGAATACCGGGACGGGCGCAATATCCTCACGCTGAAAAAGAAATTGTAAGGCGCATCCGGCCTGCTCCTGGCGGGCGGAAAGCCGGGCGCGGAGGGCATCATGAAGTTCAGATTCGACACGCGGGACAAAAAACCGAAGCTGAAAGCGCTGCTGGTCCTGACCATCGCAGCTGCGCTCCTGATCGGCTTCCTGGTATGGACCGATGCGAAGCGCTTCGCCGCAGCGGCCTGCTTCGTCATGGCGGCCTATGCCCTTGGTATGATCCTTGCCCTGCTGTGGGCCTTCCGGGAGCAGATCCACTATAACCCGTATTCGTATAATACGATCTTCTATTTCGGCTTTGCGCTGTTCGCCCTTTCCGTCATGATCACCCACATCGCGCTGGGGCTCCGGGTGGTGAAGCAGCCCGAGATCTATTCCGGATATGAATTCCTCCACTCCCTGCTGGGTTCGGCAAAGAACTATATGCTCATATCCTCGCCGTTCCTGCTGTTGTTTTCCGTCGCCCTCTGCGTTTCCAATGTTTCCCTTATCCGCCATGAGGGGAAGCGTCCGGTGAATCTGCTGGGGATCCTGCTCGCTTTCCTGCTGGTGGCCGGCCAGCTCTTTTTGTACCGCTTCGATTTCATGGTTTCCGGCAGCCAGCGGGAGGTCATGATCCACGACCTTTTTGCCAATCTCTTCGCGGCAATCTACCTGTATTTCGAGTGCATGCTCATCGGCGTCATCGTGGCGGCCGCCATCGCCGCCCGCCATGAGCCGGAAAAGGACAAGGATTTTCTCATCATCCTCGGCCGCGGCCTGAAGAAGGACGGGACGCCTACGCCGCTGCTGCGGGGGAGGATCGATCGTGCTCTGGCCTTTTATGAAAAGCAGAAGGCGGAGACGGGCAAGGAACTGACCTTTGTGACCTCCGGCGGCCAGGGGCCGGATGAAACGGTTTCGGAAAGCGCTTCCATGAAGCGCTATCTCATGGAGAAGGGCATTCCGGAGAAGCGGATCCTGGAGGAGGACCGCTCCACGGATACCCTGGAAAACATACGGTTTTCCAAGGAGAAGATCTGGGAGATCGACCCCAAGGCGAAGGTCGCCTTTTCCACCACCAACTATCATGTCTTCCGCAGCGGGCTCTTTGCCCGCCGGGTGAAGATGCGGGCGGTGGGCATGGGCGCGAAAACCAAGTGGTATTTCTGGCCGAATGCGGCGGTGCGGGAATTCGTCGGCCTGCTGACCAGACACAGGGGAAAGCAAGCGCTGATCCTCGGCTGCATGGTCGCGGCCTATATCGTCCTGACCGTGCTTTGTTATACTCAGTTTTAAAAGAGCACGGAAATGTTTGATTGGCCGTATGCGAGAGTATCCGCCGCCTCGCATGCGAAGCGAGGCGATTTGCGGCGCGATAGATGGTTTTCCGGCCCAATGGCGGGAAAACTGCGGTGAGGATTCAACGCATCCATTTAATTTCTGATCGCTTGTCGGAAGATCGAGGCTGCAAGGAGCCTCCGCCATGGCTGCGGAGATGGGGGAGAAGCATGAAAGAGATCTCTGTCCTGGATTTTGAGCCTCTGCGGATCGGGCAGGTCGAAGACCCGGAAGCCGGTACCGGCTGCACCGTGTTCCTCTGCAGGGAGGGGATGCGCGCGGGATTTGACGCCCGGGGCGGCGGGCCCGCCTCCCGGGAGACCCTGCTGCTGGATCCGCTCATGGCGGCCCAGGTGATCCACGCCGTCGTGCTGGCGGGAGGCAGCGCCTTCGGCCTCGGCGCGGCAAACGGTGTGATGGAGTATCTGGAGAAGCAGGGCGTCGGCTATGACGTGGGGGTTACCAGGGTGCCGCTGGTGGTCCAGTCCGATCTTTTTGACCTGACGGTGGGGGATCCCTTTGTGAGGCCCGACGCGGCCATGGGATACGCAGCCGCGAGGCAGGCGGCGGAAGCGCCGAATTACCGGGATGGGAACCGGGGCGCGGGCTGCGGCGCCACCGTGGGGAAAATCGCGGGCATGGCTACCTGCATGAAGACCGGCATCGGCAGCTATGCCCTGGAGCTGGAGGGGTTGAAGGTCGGCGCGGTGGTGGCCCTCAACGCCTTGGGCGATGTCTTTGACTGGAGGAGCGGGAGGCAGATCGCGGGGCTCCTGACAGAGGACCGGAAAGCCTTTCGCAGTTCTCCCCAGGTGATTCTGGCCGGCATCCGCGCCGTCAAAAACCGTTTCGTGGAAAACACGACCCTGGGTGTGGTCTTTACCAATGCGGCGTTCGACAAGGCGGCCCTGTGCAAGATCGCGGGCATGGCCCACGACGGGTTCGCCAGGTCCATCCGCCCGGTGCATACCTCCTTTGACGGCGACAGCATCTATGCCCTTTCCGTGGGGAACGTGCAGGCAGATCAGGAGGTCGTGGGCTCCCTGGCGGCGGAAGCCGTCAGCGAAGCCATCATCCGCGCGGTATACAGCGCGGAAAGCGCTTATGGCTTCCCGGCAGCGAAGGACCTCCCGGCTGCCGCGGCAGACAGATGAAAGAATGCTTCGGAGACGACTTGCGAAGGAACCATCATCAGGAGGTAAACCAATGAAGAAATGGAAACGATCACTGGCCTTGCTGCTTGCGGCGCTCATGCTGCTGTCTGCGGCTGCTTTTGCTTCGGAGCTCCCGGAGGGGGAAGCGCTGGATTATGGCGACGAATCCAATTGGGCCTATTTCGCCCTGGGGGAGGATACGGGCGTCGATGTGTTCCTCGTCTGCCCCACGGTAGACACCAGAAGCGAGAGAAATTCCTTCGATCTGAACGACAAGCTCAAGGGGCGCTTTGTGAGCGCTCTGGAAATGGAAAAGGGCATCTACGAGGAAAACGGCAGACTGTTTTCCCCCTATTACCGGCAGATGTCCGTCAACGCTTATCGGCTTCCCGAGGAAGAGCAGGCGGAGGCCCGGAGGGTCGCTTACGCCGATGTGTCCGACGCCTTCCGCTGGTACCTGGAAAATGAAAACGGCGGCCGCGGCCTGATCCTTGCCGGTTTCTCCCAAGGCTCCGAGATGTGCCTGGAGCTGATGAAGGAATACTTCGGCGGTGAAAGCGCGGAAGCTGAGGCCCTGCGGGAACAGCTGATCACGGTCTATGCCCTGGGCTGGTCCGTCACCGAGGAAATGACGGCGGCCTATCCCCAGATCATCCCGGCAAAGGGAGAAACGGACACCGGCACGGTCGTCGCCTTTGACTGTGAGGACGGGACTCTGGAGGAGACGATGATCATCCCCGCCGGAACGAAGGCCCTGTCCATCAACCCTCTGAACTGGCAGACGGACGGGACGCCCGCGGACAGGGCCCTGAACCTTGGCGCGGTCATGGGGGCGGGAGCAGAACCCATCCCAGCCCTGTGCGGCGCAGTGATCGGCGCGCGGGGAGAGCTGATCGTGCCGGAGGTCACCCCGGCAGATTACCCTCCCGGCCTGGATATCTTCCCGGAGGGCTCTTATCACCTCTATGACTATCAGTTCTTCTTCCTGAACCTGAAGGAAAACGTAGCGGCCCGGACCGCCGCCTGGCGCAGCGGTCTGCCCTTCAAGGATGTACCGGCCGATGCCTGGTATACCGACGCGGTGCGATACGTCTATGAAAACCGGCTGATGACCGGAACGGACGCGGCCGGGTTCAGCCCTGCCGGGATCCTGACTCGCGCCCAGCTCGTCACGATCCTCTGGCGTCTGGCCGGAGAGCCGACGGTGAACTATGCCATGCCATATGAGGATGTGAAGGCCGGGGCCTGGTATGCCGAGGCCGCCCGCTGGGCTGCTGCGGAGAAGCTGGTGGACCGGGGCGGCAGCTTCGGCCCCCAGGACGCGCTGGACCGGGATGAAACGGCAGCCATTCTCTGGAATCATGCGAAACTCAGCGGCAGGGATGTCAGCGTGGGGGAGAATACCAATATCCTCAGCTATGCCGATGTGTTTGAGGTCGCGGAGGCCTATATGCCCGCAATGCAGTGGGCGGTTGGCGCAGGGGTCATCCAGGGCACTGCGGAGGGATACCTCAGCCCCAAGGGGCAGCTTACCCGCGCCCAGGCAGCCGCCATGCTCCGCCGCTTCATTGAAGGTGTTCCGGCTCAGTCGCCCCTTTCCCTGTGGACGGAGAATGCTCCGGCTGCCACCGCACTGATCGACTACGTGGCGGCCGTTACCGACGAATTCGGTCCGGACTATATCCCGGAGCGGGACCGCATCGCCGTTTTCGACCTGGACGGCACCCTTTTCTGCGAAACCGATCCCAACTATTTCGACTATATGCTGCTGGTCTACCGCGTTCTGGATGACCCGGAGTATAAGGACCGGGCTTCCGAATTCGAACGGGAGGTCGCGGGCAAGATCCGGGAGCAGAACGATACCGGCAGATCCTTTTCCGGCCTGGAGGTGGATCACGGCAGGGCTGTCGCCTCCGCCTTCGCCGGGATGACCGTGACGGAGTTCAACGAATACATCCAGGAATTCAAAAAGCAGCCGATGCCCAGCTATCGGGGGCTGCTGCGGGGCGAGGGCTTCTATCTGCCCATGGTGGAGGTCGTCAACTACCTCCAGGCCAATGACTTCACGGTCTATGTCGTCAGCGGCACCGACCGTCTCATTGTCCGGGGCATCCTCTTCAACAGCGTTCTGGACATCCCCAACCGGCAGATCATCGGTTCTGATGAAACCATCGTTGCCAGCGGACAAGGGGATGCAGACGGCCTGAACTATGTGTTTACCGAGGAGGATCAGTTGATTCTCGGCGGCGATTTCATCATCAAGAATCTCAAGATGAACAAGGTCAGCGTCATCATGCAGGAGATCGGCCAGCAGCCGGTGCTTTCCTTCGGCAACAGCACCGGGGACAGCAGTATGGCGGAGTTCGTCACCAGTGCCAATCCCTACCGAAGCCTTGCCTTCATGCTCTGCTGCGACGACGTGGAACGGGAGAACGGCAGCCGGAGCAAGGCGGATAAGATGCTTGCCCTCTGCGATGAATTCGGCTGGATACCCGTCTCCATGAGAGACGACTGGAAGACCATCTATGGCGCGGATGTGACTTACCTTGTGCCTGCGCCAGCAGAGATGCAGCCCGCGGCATAAGGGAAATACATGCTTTGGGACTGCATAATACAGTTTCATCCCGCATTTCTATCAGGTATTCGTATTTCTCTTGCAGACCTGCAGGAAATCCATTATAATGATCGAAATAAGTCAGCGCGGCGGAAAACCCTTCGGCGCGGAATGGAGGAATCGGCATGTCTGAGTTGAAAAAACTGAGTGCGGAGTGGAAGAAGGATCAGGTGTTCACCCTGGCGGACCCGGCCCCCTGGGACCTGTCGGAACTGAAGCAGGTGGTGGATGTGACCGATCCCCGCAGCGTAGCGGCCTACTTCGTGTGGAGCGTTTGCAGGCTGGTGGATGATTATGACGACGGCATGGGCATGATGAAATACCTGTTTGCCGATCTGGAGCCCTTTGGCCGGGGCTTCGTAGAGGGCGGCGGCGCTGGCCGCGCCGGCTGGGACACCTATTTTAATGAGCGTTTGAAGAGCACCCACTACAATTGGCTGCCCCGGGCTTATTTTGACGGGGCCGCATCGGCCAACGGCTTTATGCCCGACCGGCCTCTGCGCCTGGAGCTGTATTACAACTCCACCAACACGGAAACCATCAATGCCCAGAGCCTGCAGGCCCTGGGACGCATGAATATCGTCTATTGGGTGAAGAGCTATGCCGCGGGCAACCAGGTGAATCTGACCGTCAGCCGCTTTGACGAGAGCGACCGCTGGTATGTCACCAGCGGCGCCGCCTCCGCCGCGCTGTTCTATGACCAGTCCAGTGCTGTGAGCAATGCGGGCCGCGCCCGCCTGGAAGCGGCGGAGAACGATCCCAGCACCCCGGAGGAACACCGGGCCCGCTATGGCGGCGCGAAGAGCGCTTCCGGTGAGAAGCGCTGCCCCCAGTGCGGCGAGATCTGCCCGGCGGAGGCCAATTTCTGTCCCCGCTGCGGGGCGAGGTTCCCCCGCTGACCGAATAAACGAAACTGCCTCCGGCATATGCCGGAGGCAGTTGTTTGCTTACTGTGCCTTATCTTCTGGAGGATGCTTCTTCCCGGGCCCTGGCCTCCTGCAGCCGCCGGGCTTTTCTCTCCCGGCTGCGGACGGCGCGGTAACGGATCACAAAGGCGATGTACAGGACAATCACGACGGCGGCCACGATGAAGATGATGCGGAAGCCCTTGCTGTGGATCATTTCATTCAGCCGCTGGCGCATCAGCTCCACCCGGGAAATCGCCACATCCGTGTTGGCAATGAGCGGGAAGGGACCGTAAACGCTGCCGTCCGCCGCGCGGACCGTCAGCTCTCCCAGCAGATCGCCGCGGGAGATGGGCGCAGTCAGCGGCTCAGCCCCTTCCTGCTCGCTGAAGATCCGGACGCTGCGGGTATACTCCTTGGAGATATCCAGATCGTTGGGAAGAAACAGCTTCAGCCCCTCAGAGGCGCAGCAGACCACCGTATCGGTCCCCTCCGCCAGCCGGACGGGGATCTCCGTGATGGGCTCTATGGTGCTGACCACGTCCCGAAGGCTGTAGCAGGAATTGAACCACTGGAAGAGCTGCCGGGTCTGGATGAAGCTCTGGATATCATAGAAGCCGTTGTCCGATTCCACCACCTTGCAGCCCAGCACGATGGACACCACGTAGCTGCCGTCCGTTTTCATGGAGGAAGCCAGACAGTAGCCTGCGTCGTCGGTGTAGCTGGATTTGATGCCGCAGGCGAAGGAATAATAATACCGGGTGTAGTCCTGGCGCAGGATATAGTTGCCGTTGGTAAGCTTTCGGGCGCCGGACAGATTGGTGGCGGCGATTTCCGCCGTGACCGTGTTGGAGATCTCCACCAGCTCCTCGTGCTGCACGAAGGCGGCGGCGATCAGGGCCATGTCGTAGGCGGTGGAGAAATGGTTTTCATTGGGAAGACCGTGGGCGTTGACAAAGGCGGTGCTCTTGCAGCCCAGCTCCGTGGCCCGCAGGTTCATGTCGCTGATAAAGCGGCTGAGGCTGCCGCTGACGTATTCCCCGATGACGTTGCAGGCGTCGCTGGCTCCACCGACCAGAGCGCAGGTCAGCAGGTCCTTCAGGGACATTTCCTCCCCGGGGACGATGTTCTGAATGCTGGCGTCGGAAGAAATATCGCCGAAAGCAGTGCTGAAGGCGGTGACCGGATCCGTATAGGCGATATCGCCGCGCTCCACCGCTTCTGCGGCCAGCAGGGCGGTCATCATTACCGTCAGTCCGGCGACGTACAGCGGGGTGTCGGCGTTGAGAGAATACAGAACATTGCCGGAGGCGGCGTCCATCATCACGGCGGCCCTTGCTTCGATCACGGGAGGCGCTTCGTCGGCAGCCAGGCAGGGGGCCGCCGCCCCCAGCAGGAGGACCGCCGTCAGCAGCAGGGTCAGGAAGGAACGGATGTACTGTTTCATGGAAATCTCCATAGCATCATTAGAGTATCAATAAAAATATAGCAAATAAGGGTCTTGAATTGCAAGAGGAAATATGAGATATTTAGACCGTCCTGTGGTCATTCCGGAAGATTTTGGGGAGAAGGTGCCGGAAAGCATGAAACTCCGAAGGATCGGGGAGATGATGCGGCGTCCCGGGGTGCTGGCCGCGGTCCTGTGCATCTGCCTGCTGCTGGGCTTTTTCCTGGGGACCCTCCGGGCCCGTAGCCTCAGCACCGGGGTGACCGTGGTAGCCAGGGGTCCGGCGGAGGAGATCGTCCCCGCCGGGAACGAGCCGGTCAATATCAACACGGCAGGGGAAGAGCTTTTGCAGACGCTGCCCGGGATCGGCCCGGCTTTGGCTTCGAGGATCGTAGCCTACAGGGAAGAAATCGGCGGATTTCGCTATTTGTACGAGCTTACCGACGTGAAAGGCATCGGCAGCAGCACCTATGAAGCGCTGCAGGGGCTGATCACGCTGGATCCGGCTGAATAACGAGACAGGAGAATAGAATGCGCGTTCTGGTTGTTGACGATGAGAAAGCCCTGGTAAAGGGCATCAAGTTCAATCTGGAGATGGACGGATTCGAGGTCGAAACCGCTTATGATGGGGAAGAAGCGGTGGAAAAGGTCCGCGCAGGGGGCATCGATCTCATCATTATGGACCTGATGATGCCGAAGAAAAACGGTCTGGACGCCTGCCTGGAGATACGCTCTTTTTCCAAGCTGCCCATCATTATGCTGACAGCCAAAAGCGAGGACAACGACAAGATCATCGGCTTTGAATACGGCGCGGACGACTATGTGACCAAGCCCTTTAATATCCTGGAGCTGAAGGCCCGGGTCCGGGCGCTGCTTCGCCGCAGCTCTTCCTCCGAGTCGGCCCAGGCCCCGGCGTCCGTGCTGGTCAGCGGCCCCTTCCGCCTGGATACGGAAAAGCGCGTCGCTTTCCGGGACGGGCAGGAGATCGAACTGACTGCCAGGGAATTCGACCTGGTGGAGTTGCTCATGCGCAATCCCGGCAAGGTGTTCAGCCGCGACGCGCTGCTGAAGCTGGTGTGGGGCGCCGATTATACAGGGGATATCCGCACCGTGGACGTCCACATCCGCCGTATCCGGGAGAAAATGGAAGTTGATCCGGCAGAGCCGGTCAAGATCATGACCAAATGGGGGGTCGGCTACTATCTTAAAGCGTAAGCTTCGGGGCATACTGAGCCGCTTCGGCCTGCAGCTGCAGTACAGCGCGGCATACAGCGCCGTGATCCTGGGCTGCCTCATCGCCATGAATGTTTTCCCGGTGGTCAAGAGCCGGGACCTGCTTTTCGATTCCAAATGCAGCTCCATGCTGAACCAGGCGTCCCTTTATGCCTCGTCTCTCTCCTCCCTCAATGTGCTCCAGGCCGACGAGGTGGGCAAGGTGATGAACCTCATGGACGATCAGCGCCTCAGCCGCGTCTTTGTGACGGACCTGAAAAAGCGCATCGTCTATGATAACACCTCCACCAGCGGGAACGGCGTGGGGACAACGGCGCCGGAGGAAGAGGTGGAGATGGCGCTGGAGGGCAACAATGTCTTTCATTCCCAGCTGAAGGCCGGGGCGGTCTCCAGCCGCGCCTGCATCCCTGTGGTGAGCCGCGGGAGCATCATCGGCGCGGTTTTCCTCTATGAATACGATACGGCGCAGGCAGCTCTGATCGACAGCCTGCGCCGCAATTTGCTGTCCATCTCCCTGATCACGGCCATCTTTGCCCTGCTGGTGGGCCTCCTTCTGGGCTATCTGATCTCCCGGCGCACCAGGTCGATCCTGACGGGCATCCGGGGCATCGGCGCGGGGCGCTATGAGACGCGCATATCCGATCCCGGCCTGGATGAGCTGGGGGAGATCAGCGGCGAGATCAACATCCTAGCGGACCGGCTGCAGCAGACGGAGGCCGTGCGCCAGCGCTTTGTATCCGACGCTTCCCATGAACTGAAAACCCCTCTGGCCGCCATCACCCTCCTGTCCGACAGCATCGTGCAGAATGACGGCATGGACAAAGCCACCGTGCGGGAATTCGTCTATGACATCGGCCGGGAGGCGGAACGGCTGGCCCGGGTCACCCAGCAGCTGCAGGAGCTGACCAAGCTGGGCAGCAAAGCGCGGGAGCTGCGGGAGAATGTGGATATGGGCCGCATCGCCGCCGAGGCCATGAAGATGCTGCTCACGCTGGCGGACCGGAAGGATGTGGCCCTCAGCAGCACCCTGGCGGAGAAATGCTTCGTTCACGCCAATCCCGATGATCTTCACCAGATCATCTTCAACCTGGTGGAAAACGCGATCAAATACAATGTCAGCGGCGGGAAGGTTAATGTTCTTCTCTACCGCCTGGCAGACACGGTGCAGCTGGTGGTGGACGACACCGGCGAGGGCGTCCCGCCGGAAAAGCTGGGCCATATCTTCGATCGTTTCTACCGGGTGGACGAAGCCCGCAGCGGCGAACAGAGCGGCAGCGGCCTTGGCCTTTCCATCGTGCGGGATGCCGTTTTGAAAAACGGGGGCAAAGTGGATGCGTCCAACCGCCGGGAGGGCGGCATGCGATTCCAGGTCAGTTTCCCGGCTGCGGAAGCCGGTGAAAAGCGCCCCGGGGAACAAAGCAGAAAGTGAGCCATCATGGAAAAAGACTATTTTGCTTCGCCTGTGTCGGAAGCGGAGGTCCGTGCCCTCGGCAGCCTGGCTCTGGCCCACGTGGGCGATGCGGTGTTTGAACTGCTGGTGCGGGTGCACCTGTCCGCCCGCGGCGGCAGGAACGGCAGCCTGCATCGGGCTGCCGTGGAGATGGTCAATGCCGCCGCGCAGGCGGGGGATATGGAAAAGCTCCTGCCCCTTCTGACGGAGGAGGAGGCGGAGGTGTTCCGACGGGGCAGGAATGTGAAGGTGCATGGGGTGCCGAAGCATGCCCGGCCGGGGGACTATCACGCAGCCACCGGGCTGGAAGCGCTTTTCGGCTATCTGTATCTGATGGACCGGCGGGACCGGCTGAACCGGCTCTTTGCCGCCATCGTGGAGGAAAACTGATGCCGCTGGATGCGTTGTGCATTTCGGAAGTGACGGCGGAGCTGCAGTCTCTGGCGGGAAGCCGGGTGGATAAGGTGCAGCAGCCGGAAAAGGACGTGCTGCTGCTGCATCTGCGGGGCAGCGAGGGGGCGGTGCGGCTCCTGATAAGCGCCGGCAGCGGCGCCGCCAGGGTGCATCTGACCCGGCTGGACCGGGAGAACCCGGCGGAGCCGCCCATGTTCTGCATGCTCCTGCGCAAGCATCTCAGCGGCGCGAGGCTGCTCAGCATTGAGCAGCCCGACTGGGAGCGGGTGATGCTCCTGCGCTTTGCCTGCCTGGATGAGATGGGAGAAGCCTCGGAAAAGCTGCTGGCGGTGGAGATGATGGGGCGCAATGCCAACCTTGTCCTGGTGGACGGGGCGGGAAGGATCCTGGACTGCCTGCATAAGGCGGACCCCATGTCCGCGCCGAAGCGGCCCCTGCTGCCCGGCCTTTTCTATGCGCTGCCTCCCGCCCAGGAGAAGGAGAACCTGTTCCTGACCACGGAGGAACGCTTCCGGGAGGCCTATGACAGCGCAGGCCGGGATCAGAGCGCCGACGAATGGCTGGTGCGCTCCTTCGCGGGGGTTTCGCCCCTGCTGGCCCGGGAAGTGGCGGTGCTGGCCGCCGGTGCCAGCGACGTGCGCCTGCGGGCGACCTCGGCGGATCGGCTCTGGGCCGCTTTTGCGCAGCTGCGCGCCCAGGAGCCCCGGCCCACGCTGCTGCTCCGCGGCGGCGTGCCCTTTGACCTCTATTGCCGTCCCATCCGGCAGTACGGCAGCGCCCTGGAGCAGGAGCCGCGGGAGAGCTTTTCCGAATTGCTGGACAGTTTTTTTACGGAAAAGGAGCGCATCGCCCACCAGCAGCAGCGGAGCCAGGCCCTGGTAAAGCTCATCAAAAACCGGCGGGAGCGCGCCGCAAGGAAGCTGGCTGCCCGGCTGGAGGAGCGGAAGGCCACAGCCCAGCGGGAAACCTGGCGGCAGTACGGCGACCTGATCAAGGCCAATCTCTACCGCATGAAACGGGGCGAGACGGCGCTGGAGGCGGAGAATTTCTATGACCCGGAGAATGCCGTGGTGCGCATTCCCCTGGAGGCGAAGCTCTCTCCCCAGCAGAATGCGGAGCGTTATTACAAGCTCTATACCAAGGCCAAGAACGCCGAAAAGGTGCTGACGGAGCAGATCGCGGAGGCCGAGCGGGAGCTGGAATACCTGGAGAGCGTGCAGGAGGAGCTGGGCCTGGCCGCCGGGGAGAAGGACCTGGGGGAGATCCGCCGGGAACTCATCGGCCAGGGCTACCTGCGTCCCACGGACAAGCGGCGGAAAAAGGACCCGCCGCCCCGGCCCCTGCGGTATCGCAGCCCGGATGGGTGTCTGATCCAGGTGGGGAAGAACAATCTGCAGAACGACTGGCTCACACTGAAAGCGGCGGACAAGAGCGATCTCTGGTTCCATGTACAGAAAAGCCACGGCAGCCACGTGGTGGCCCGCTGCGGCAGGGAGGACCGGGAAGCGGTGGAGGCGGCGGCGCTGCTGGCCGCCTGGTATTCCTCCGCGAGAGACAGTGCCAACGTGCCTGTGGATTATACCCTGGTCCGCTATGTGAAAAAGCCCTCCGGGGCCCGTCCCGGCATGGTGATCTACACGGATTATAAGACCATCTATGTCACCCCGGAGCGCAGCGCCGTGGAAGCCCTGGAACAGCTCAAATAAACGGAGACAGTCATGATTTGAGAAGGGGCTGTTGCAAAATACAGTTTTGCCGGAAACAGCTCAACAAAAATGTTATCGGGAGCGGAAAGTGAATCCGCTCCCGATGCTTTTCAGCTGCTAGTTTCGTTCAGGTTTTCTGTTGTGCAGCAGCCCCTTTGCTGTTACCGGGACCAGGAAAAGCGGCTGTTTTTGCCTCTGGCCTCCAAAACGTCCATGGCCGCGCTGAGCATTTCCGCGGCATCCCCCCTGGTGAGCACCCGTTCGGCGTAAAAGCCGTCCCCGGAGCAAATGTCGCAGGAGCGGAGATTCGCCACCGCCTGGGCAGCCCACCCGGGCACCTCGTCGCTGTAGATGAGGCCGGAGGTGTCGGAGATCTCCAGGAAGCTGTTGAGCATCACCGCTGCTTCCGCCCGTGTGATGGGCTGGTCCCCCCGGAAGACCGCCTTGCCGCTGTCCCCGGTATTGCCCTGTACCACCCCGTAGAGAAGCGCGGCGGAGACATAGGGCTTCTGCCAGGGGCTGATGCTTTCGTCGTCGTAAAAGCCCGTCCGCGTCACGTCCTCCAGAGGCTCCATCCCCGTGAGCGCGGCGCACATGGTGAGAAAATCCCCGCGCTTCAAGGGCGTATCCGGAGAGAAACACCAGCAAAGGCTGACCTTTTCCCCGGTGAAGATGCCCTTTTCCGCAAGACGCACCGCCGCGTACTGCAGCCCGCTGCCGTTGAGCTCCGGGTAGGAGACGGGGCAGGACTGCTTTTCAATGCGGATGGAGACGGAAGCGTCGGCGGAAGCATTCCCCTCGGCGTCCACCGCCTGATAGCTGAAGCGGTCCCGCCCCCGGCGGCCGCTGTCCGGGGTGTAGACGAAGCTGCTGCCCTGAACGGAAACGCTGCCTTTCCCGGGTGCTGCGGTGATGCGGAAGCTCAGAAGGTCGCCCTCCGGGTCCACCGCCTTGAATTCACCGGAAACGGACACATCCCGATAGGTGCTGAGGCTCAGGTTTTCCGCCACCGGCGGATTGTTGGCCGAGGTCGTGGTGCTGACGGTCACCGTCTCCACCTCCACCGCCAGCGCTGCCCCGGCCAGCAGCGACAGGCAGAGCAAAAGGATCGCTATGGATCTGGATCTCATAAAAATGCCTCCCGTAAGAATATCGTCGTGGATATTCTGTGCGGGAGGCGGTATTTTATACTAGTATTTCAATTGTTTCAATTCTTCAGCGCATTTTCAAAGTCCGTGAGGATCTTTCTCCGGACGTCGTCGGAGACGATGGCATAGATCACATAGAGACCGCAGACCTTGACCTCCGCC
>JAEEGL017345988.1_pt1 | contig 19403 bp, 15 predicted proteins | sample 9134231 | NCBI WGS metagenome assembly JAEEGL01 (sample SAMN16246548, study PRJNA631951) | gut metagenome | biome: gut microbiome; feature: rumen; material: fiber-attached | host: Bos | place: Iran: Karaj | collected 2018-10
GCATACGAAGTATACGCAGCAGCCTCGTTACCGTCCATGGTTTTCTTTGTCAGTTCTGCCATAAACATGATCTCCTTTGGAAAAATCTTTCGCAGGTATCCTGTGCACAGAATAACCTACTATAAATAACTGAATAATTATAAACCCTTGCGGAAAATATTTGGGGCATAAATGAGACAAATTAACAGTTTATTTTTTATTAAAAAGACTAGAGCTCTCTTCAGGCAAGAAGAGAGCTCATTTAATGCTGTAATATGACAGACCCGTATTAAACCGTCAGCCTCCCTCAGGTGTCTCCGGAGGATCCGGAGTGGTTTCCGGCGGAGGTTCCGGAGTGGTTTCCGGCGGTTCCGTAGGTTCCGGCGGGGTGTCAGTCGGCGGGGGCGGCGCTTCCGTAGGAGCGTCAGTCGGCGGAGGCGGCGCTTCCGTGGGGGTGGGAGTAATAGTTATCGCCGTAGTAGGTGTAGGTGTAACGGTCATTATGGGTGACGTTATCTCACCTGTCTTTTTATCCATTGTCGCATATGAGCCGTCAGGATTAAGGACTCCCACGCCGATCCTCTCTCCATAAGCGGAATAGTATGTCGTGTTGTAAAGTTCACGGCGGATCTCTTCATCATTCGCGTTGTACCAGATCTTATAGGCATTTGCCGTTATGCCCTTATGAGCCTGTCTGATAGTCTTTGTCTGACCTACAGGCAGTTCCTTGTCTTCAACATATTCATTGGGACCGGGATCTGTCTGGTTCGTGATCTCGGCATACATCTCGATATACTCACCGTTGGGAAGTTTCTTTCCGTAGATCTCGGCGATGACCGTGTCATCGGACCAGTCAAACCACATGACAATGATAACCGGATAGTCAGTATCGTTCTGGAACTGGAAATCAACGCCGGGCCAGTCGACCGTGGCATCAAGTCCTGTTGCGATATAATCCGAGGGCCAGGCGTGATGATTGCGCTCAATGACCTTAAGGTTAGCTTTAAGTACCGCATTATAAAGCGTGGTGCTTGCCTGGCAGATTCCGCCGCCAAGCCCCTGTTCATACTGTCCGCCCGCAATGACAGTAGCTTCCTTGAAGCCTCTGTCGGCTGTTCTCTCCTTAACAGTCTTATTAAAAGAGAACGTGTCTCCGGGCTGGAGCATAGTGCCGTTTATATATTCGCAGGCCTTGTCGATATTGTTGTTACGGTTGGTGTTTCCGGATGCTTTTGTCCACTCTTCGCCTACCAGACCGAAATTCTCCTTAAGCATGGCTTCTGTTATTGTGGGTTCCTTCATTACTGTCGGGACCTCGATCTCGCCGGTATAGACATTGGAATCGAAAAGCGCCTTTACGGCTTTTGCGGCAGCTTCAACATCGATGTCATAACCTGCTTTCTCAGGTGAGATAACAAAATCCTTTGTCTCGGTGTCAAAACTCTCGATCGTGGCATTCTTGACAAGAGAAAAGTCATCAACATAAGTCTGCAATACCCTGTTGATCCTCTCTGTTACGCTCTCGATATGAACAGTATAAGCTGTCTGATATGTATGGGGAGTGTTCTTAAGCTGCTGCACATTGTTATAGCACTCGATAAGCTTTGCCGGGTCATCGGCATTTGCGGGCCTGTATAAAGCATATGCCTCATCAAGGATCTGGCGGGTGTTATAGTCAAATGTCGCATCAGAGAAATCAAGGATAAGCTTTTTTCCGTTAAGGACCAGCTTGATATCGATATTGAGCGGTTTGTCCGGCAGTTTTGACGTTACGGAATTTAATGCCTCATCATAAGTCATGCCGCCGATATCAATGCCGTCGACCACGATACCGGAATAGAACTTATCTGTCATAAGTTCCGCATATGCCTCCTCCGCAGTGACCTTCCTGACTGTACCGTCAGCCATGGTAACTTCGTAGTGGTCTTCAGCAGAACCGATATAATATATGCCCAGGCCTATCGCGCCCCCGAGAAGAAGCACTGCGGCAACAATCGCAATGAGAATGCCGTACTTGCTCTTTATGGCTGATATACCGGACTTGGACTTTTTGCTCTTGTTCGTGGAAAAACCGTAAGCATTTACGGTATTTTCCTGTGTTTTTGAACTCTGTTTTTTTGTACGGGCGGTCTTCTTGTATGTTTCACCGTTATTCAGACTTTTCCCGAGACTCTTATAATCAAATTCGTCCTGCGCGGATGCGGCAGGTGCTGAAGACTTCTTTCCCGCTGAGACAGCCGGACTCTTTGAACCGCTGTTTTTAGCAGGTACTAAAGAAGAACTTCTCACATCAGAATATCTGTTATTTTCCTGAGCCTGACCGGCTTTTTTCTTCATGAAAGTCTAACCCCTTTGCATATAACAAAGATATACTTATAATCCTACACGATAATAAACGTACTTCCTTCAAATTTCAACCACGGCGGGAGTGCAGATTATTTAAAAACACAAACAAAATTATCACCTGTTGTTGTAAAATCGTTTATATTTTTTCACGGAGAATAATATGGCCCGGAAATACAAAGCTCTTCTTGCAGCAGATATGGATTTCACGCTTCTTGCTCCGGGACAGGACGTGCCCGAAGGCAATAAAGAGGCTATCAGAGCATTAAAGGAAGCCGGAGTGGCATTTACGATCGCCACCGGCAGGTCATCTTTTCTCGTAGGTAAATTCGCCGAGAACCTGGGCATCGAAGTTCCCGTAATGACAAGCAACGGCGGTTCGCTTTTTGATGCCAAAGCGCGAAAACAGTTCGCGTCCAGGGATTTTGACGATGCCAAGATCAGAAGCCTTCTGAGGCTCCTGATGGATAAGGAGGCAGATGCCACTCTTTATTCTGACGAAGGCATCTTCTTCTGCCCCAGATCATCCAGAAAGTATTTCGTTGAAGGATATAACGAAGGGGTCGAGCCTTCCAAACAGTCCCCCATCATAGATATTGACAGGAGTTTCCCCGAACAGGAAAAGATACCTGCTTTCAATAAGATCCTTCTGATAAAACCCTGTAAGGAAGTAGCCGATATCTTTCTTTCCGATCCGGAGCTTGTCCTCATCTCTTCAGGTCCCGGTCTGTATGATGTGATGCGCAAAGGCGTATCCAAGGGCAATGCCCTGCTGGAGCTTGCGGATTACCTGGACATCCCTGCAGACAACACTTTCGCGATCGGAGACAGTGACAACGACCTGTCCATGATCGAATCGGCAAAATACGGCATCGCCGTAGGAAATGCCACCGATGAGATCAAGAAAGCCGCATCATATATATCCGCAAATTATGACAGCCTCGGCTTTGCCAAGGCTGTCTATGAATTCGTTATTCCGCTTGTGGAGAAGATGGATTAATCAAGCTTTGACTTAACGTATCCTTCAACCTGACCCTTAATGGTCTCAAAAGACTTCTCTGCAGCCGCCTTATCAGAATCGTAAACGCCCATATAGATCTTGAGCTTTGGTTCAGTGCCTGAAGGTCTTGCGCATGCCCAGTCGATTCCCTTGTTGCCGCCGAGTTCATAAAGAAGAACATTGGACTTGGGAAGTGTAATATCGGAGACCTTTACGCCGTCTTCAGTGAAATCATAACGCTTGGATTCCTTATAGTCGCGGACAGCCGTTACGGATGCGCCTCCGAGAAGGTTCTTTGCCTCTGCGAGGTTCTTGCAGCCGTCAAGCTCCTTTCTGAGCTCAGCCATGCAGCTGCCGATCTTCTCGATGCCTTCCTTGCCTTCCAATGTGCAGCTTATCGTCTTTTCGATACCGTAACCGTATTTCTCATAAAGATGGTCGAGCCTGTCTGCAAGCGTCTCACCCTTCTCAAAGGAAGCTGCAGCCATGTTGCAGATGAGCATTGCGGCCACAACGGCATCCTTGTCACGTACGTCAACACCGGAAAGATAGCCGTAGCTCTCTTCGAAGCCGAACTGGAAGTGCTTGTCGCCGAACTCGTCATCGAGCTTGATCCTTTCGCCGATGAACTTAAATCCGGTGAGTGTCTCCTGAAGCTCAACACCGTAGTAATCGCAGATGCTCTTTACGAGCTTGGAGGATACGATCGTCGTAACCGCGAAAGACTTATCGGGAAGTGTTCCGAGATTCTTTTTGGCATCGAGGATGTAATCGAGGAGCATGAGGCCCATCTGGTTGCCGGAGAAGCACTTATACTTAACCTCACCGTTCTCAACTACCTTTGCAGCAGCGCCGATCCTGTCTGAATCAGGGTCTGTACCGAATACAAGAGAAGCATCTGTCTTCTTGGCGAGCTCGATAGCCATTGAGAGAGCCTCGGGGTTCTCAGGGTTAGGAAGGCTTACTGTCGGGAAAGAACCGTCAGGAAGCTCCTGCTCCTTAACGATATGGATATTCTTAAAGCCTACAGCCTCAAGGATCCTTCTGACGGGCTTGTTGCCTGAACCGTGCAGAGGAGTATAAACGATGCTCATGTCAGCCTGCTTATTTATAGCCTCCTGATCGACAACGAGCTTTGTGAGCATTTCCGTAAATGCAGAGTCGATCTCAGGTCCGAAAGAAGTAACAAGACCCTTTGCCTTGGCCTCTTCGATGTCCATCATCCTGATAGTTCTGATATCGGAGATAGCCTCGATATTTGAGAGGACTGCGTCAGCTGCTTCAGGGGGTACCTGACCGCCGTCCTCACCGTAAACCTTGTATCCGTTGTACTTGGAAGGATTATGGGAGGCTGTGATCATGACTCCCGCAAAAGCCTTGAAATATCTTACTGAGAATGAAAGCACCGGAACCGGTCTTAATTCGTCAGCAAGTCTGCTCGGGATTCCGTTTGCCGCGAGTACCTGAGCCGTGATCTGAGCAAACTCGGGAGAGAAATGTCTTGAGTCATAAGAGATAACAACTCCTCTCTTAACTGCCTCTTCCCCGCACGAAAGGATGTATTTTGCGAGTCCCTCGGAAGCCTTTGCCACCGTATAGACATTCATCCTGTTGGTTCCTGCGCCGAGAACGCCTCTTAATCCTGCGGTACCGAACTCGAGATCCCTGTAAAACCTGTCTTCTATCTCTTTGGTATCATCCTTGATAGCAATGAGTTCATTTCTTGTTCCCTCATCGAAAAAGGGATCTGTCGACCAGAGTTCATAAGCTTTCATAAAATCCATGATTCAAAACCTCCAAAACTGATTCGTATTTAGAATATCTGAATTACTTTTATTTTTCCTTCTTTTTCAGGACTTTTTTGTCGATAAAGACAAATGCCGCGAGAAGCACGATGCCGGCGCAGGATACGAGGGCTCCGCCCTTAAGTCCCGGAGCGGTAAACACGAGTTCGGCAACATGATCTCCCGACGGAACATCAAAGCTGATAAACGCATTCTGGTATTCCTTGTACTCAGCCTGTGAACCGTCTATATAGAGCTGCCATCCGTCCTCAGCGGGAATAGTGGTAATGACTGTCTCATCAGCCTCAAGACCGTTAACGCTGAATCTTGCATACCCGTCAAAAACAGTCTCTGTCTTAACCTTGTCCTTACCGATCTTAGCGGTCTGTTCCGAGAAGGTCTCACTGTCAAAGCCTGCAAATCTTATATTCAGATATGACCATTCATCATTATCCGAAAGGAACGTTACTTTGACATCGTCACCCTCATTGAACTTACCGAGTCTGAACAACTGGGAGTAATAAGTATAGGACGGTATATCGTATGCTTTGATGCCGTTAACGTAAAGATCGGCACCGTCCGCGATCGTTCCCGTGGCGAGAGCGCAGTAGAGCTCATCACCGGAAGGAGCCTTGAATTCATACTCAACGACTATGGGAGCATTTTTATTGTTCCTGTAAATGTCGGTCATATTCTTTTCGAGCTCGCCGTAAACGGTATTCTCAAGTCCCAAAGGATCAGTATTATTGGCATTTGCCTTCTTTTCCTTCTCACTCGGATCAGCTTCTTTCAAAAGCTGTTTGTTGGATACATATCCGCTGGAATTAAAGACAGTGCCGTTTAAGATAACAGGCTCTCCCGTTACATCCTCACCATACTCAATAAAGAAATCCTCAGCGAACTCCTCCGGGAACATTGAGCGGTACCAGTCGTTCTGGAACGAGAAATAATCCTTGTTGTCAGCGTCTTTCTCAAGTCTGTAGAAATCAAAATCACTCGCGCCTCTGTCTGCGGCAAAAGCAAGCGGAAGGGCATCGTCATTTGCGTAGAATCCCAATCCGGTTCCGAACGAATCCTCACTCTCCATCCGGTAGAATGAGATATCCTTTCTGGCAGATACGGATCCTACTGAGAAGAACGAATCAACAGACGGACAGGCAAATGTATGCCATACTGCGAAATAGTTGTAATTCGTCTGCATTCCCAGCTGTTTCATGAAATGGTGCATCCGCTTGTTCGAATTTGAATTGAAGAAGGATATACCGCGGTAACCGGCGAAAAACGCCTCGCCCTCATCAATATAGTTCTTGTCGGTATAATCGGTGATCTTCTCTGTCTCAGCCCTGAAAGCTCCCGTGGAAGCGCTCCTTGAAGCGGCATAACTGCCGAATTCATTCTCCGCGTTGAGCGACACGATATAATCCACCGCCGAACCGCCGTTGATCGTAATGGTCTCGAGACTTGATGTCATCATGGGACCCGCAAAAGCAAGCTCAAAACAGATAATGCCGCTGAGCAGGGGCGACAGCATTCTCGGCATATCTTTAAGCTGTTCCGGCCATTTCTCAATACCGTAGCCGGCGAAAAGTCCGGAATAAGCGGTGATCAGGCACAGATTGAAAAGAACGGAATCTGTCTTGCCTGTTACTTTTCCGATAGAGAAATCAATGATCACGAGCAGATACATGATCAGCATCGCTTTGGTAATATCTTTTCTCGCGACCTCTTTTATCCTCAAAAGGACCTTAAGTGAGATTACAAGGAACAAAGGAAGGAAAACAAAAGCCTGTCTGTGCCAGAACCAGTTAGGGTCGTCAAATACATGCCAGATCTTGTCGATTGGATATAACGCAGTCGATAAGAGCACTCCGAGCATGCAGAAAGCATGGACCTTTCTTTCCCTGCCCTTGAAAACAGGACTAAGGAAATAGATAAGTGTCAGCATGACAACCGGAAGGCAGATAAACAGGAACGGATAATTGCCAGGCATCAGATCATCGAAGTCCCCGGACTCGCCCATAACAAACATGTGGATCAGCGTAAGAGGAGAATAAGTGATCATGTTCCCGCTGTTATTGGAGACTGTCTGATCCGCGCTCCTGATCGTATCAAGACCGACAGGGATCAGCATGACAGCCGTTATAAGAGCGGTAAATCCTGCCGTGAGCACATAACGGACAGCTATGCCTGCCGCCTTCCGGAACTCTGTCTTCTCTGCGGTCATCCTTATGCAGAGGTAAAGGAAGGATGCAATGCCTGCCATGTATGCTATGTAGTAATTCGATATGAAAAGATACAGCAAAGAGAGCACCAGTCCCGCATATTTCCGCTCTTTTATGAACTTCTCGGTAAAGAAAAGTATCAGAGGCAGGATCATATAGCCGTCAAGCCACATGATATGGAACATAAACGAGAGCGCGTAAAGCGAGAACGCATACATGATACCGATAAGGACCGGCCAGCGGGTCTTTTTGTCTCCGGCTCTGAGTCCTGTGAAAAGGCACATGAACGCGGATGAAAAACAGAGCTTTAACACTACGATCAAAAGAACCGCAAAGTCTATCTGAGTCTCATCCAAAAGCAGATAGAGCAGATTAAAAGGACTCGCAAGATAATAACCGAATGTGCCGATAAAATTCTTTCCGAGACCCAGCTCGAAAGAATATGAAAGGTACGATATCAGATTGTCCTTAGGAATGCTGCCAATCCCTTCCAGCTTGCTTCTCATAAGAGCAAGGAAAGGAGCATACTGGGCTTTAAGATCGCTTAATATAAAAGAGTTCTTGCCAAGAGGATACTTGCTGTTTACGATCATCAGGAATACGTAAAGGACCAGCGTTACCAGGAATGCGAAAAGAGGACGAAGATCAGTCTTACCGCTTTTTTTCAAGGCCGGCTTCTGACGGGCAGCGGCTGCTTGCCGCTTTGTTGTTCCTCCGTTAAGGCTTGAGAGCTCTCTCATGTTCATTCCGCCCTTTCTTAGGCATTCTTTATTGTCACCGACAATATTTTTTGATTATAATACAAACAGATTATTTAATCTATTTGCGGCTGCGACTCACTGCGTTCGCACAATTGCCTCAAATAGATTAAATAAACTGTACCGCTGGCGTGGAAAAACGCGTTAGGAAAAGGAGAATTGCTTTGCTTATCAGTCTTATAGTTCCCTGCTATAACGAGGAAGGATCGCTTCCGATCCTGTATGAGGCACTGTGTAATGTGCGCAGATCCGAGACTTCTCCTGACAGGTGCTTTGAGTTTATCTTTGTAAACGACGGAAGCCGCGACAAAACGGCAGACATAATCAGGGAATTCGCTGCCAATGACAAATCCGTCAAATATGTTTTTTTCTCCAGGAATTTCGGCAAAGAGGCTGCCATGTATGCAGGAATGCAAAAGGCAAAGGGTGATTATATAGCTATCCTTGATGCCGATATGCAGGATCCCCCTTCCCTTATTCCGCAGATGATCAATGATCTTGATTCAGGCGAATATGATATAGTTGCCGCAAGAAGGGTCACGCGCAAAGGTGAACCGAAGATCAGAAGCTTTTTCGCGCGCTGTTTTTACAAACTGATAAACAAGATGTGCGATGTCGAGATAGCTGACGGCGCAAGGGATTTCAGGCTTATGAAGCGTGAGGTCGTTGACGCGATCCTGAGCCTTTCTGAACGTCAGCGTTTCTCAAAAGGTATCTTTGCCTGGGTTGGCTTCAGGACAAAATGGATCGAACACGAGAACGTTGAGCGCGCTGCCGGTGAGACCAAGTGGAGTTTCTGGAAGCTTTTCAGATATGCGATCGACGGAATAGTGGCTTTTACGACCGCTCCCCTGCGTCTTGCGACATACGCCGGATTCGGATTTGCCTTTGCGGGATTTGTCTATCTCATCTACTACTTTATCCGCGCGATCGTTCTGACTATCTATAATGATGTTCCGGGTTATCCGTCATTGCTTTGCTTTATACTTTTCATCGGCGGACTGATCCTTATGTGCCTCGGTATCCTGGGTGAATACATCGGCAGGACCTACATCGAGACCAAGGGCAGACCTATATACATCGCGCAGGAAGAATCCAAAGACTGATCCTTTTTATTTCTTCGCGAAATACCTGTAGAAGAAAGCGTCCCCGTAGTCCTTCGCAAAGAACTGTTCCTGGACCACTTCGGCATATTCAGCCTGATTTATATTTCCGAAAGAACCTATATCTTCCTTATTGTTCGGTTCACCCTGGATAACGGAACCGAAGATGACAAACAGATTGAGAAGCGTCGGGAATGTCATCAGGATCACCGTAAGCATTACGGCAGCAGATCTTAGCCACCCCTTTCCGGTCTTGGGAGTATTCTTCTCATCCATAACGTCCGCAACGACTCCGCTCAAATAAATACAGAAGACGAAGAGAGCAGGCATGGAACATCTCATGCAGAAGTCATTCATCCCCGTTACCTGATACAGCGGAATGACGAGAAGCGCAGCCGCGGATGCCCAGAAAACAGGATCCTTTTTCATGGTCTTGTAAAGGATAACAACAAAAGGAAGAACCTCTAACGCGATAAAGATAAGGTATACCGGAATAAACAAAAGCGGATCATCGAACGTCTCCCAAGCAAAGCCCTTATACTCGGTGGCAGCCGCATTGGACAGATAATAACTGCCGAAAACGATCAAAAGGAGCATAGCGGACGCAATGTTCACGGGACTTAACACATTCGTTGCTGTCTTGGAGAGCTTTTTTGCCCTGTGCTTTTTCCCGAATAAAATGGCTCCCACGACAGGCAGAATGCCGAACACCGCCCACGGAGAGTAGCCGAACAGTATTCCTGCCGTCAGACCCATGGATCTTGTGTTGTGGGATATCAGGAGCAGCGCGACCACAAGGAAGCACGGGACCATCTGATTAAAAACACTTGCGAGCTCCCTGAAATTGCTGACATAGGATAATACCGGAACGTAGCCTTCAAACCAGCGCCAGCTTCCGTATTCATTGAACAGATATACAAAATTCGGGATCACATCGAGACCCGAGAAGAAAACATAAAGGAACGGGACCCATGCCGTAAATCTCTTTATTGCCACACAGGCAGCCGTCAGTGAAAGGAATATGCCCAGGGAATTCCAAAGGAAAAGCACGAAATTTCCTGCTTCAAATCCGAACATCTTACCGGCCAGCGCCGCAGGCATCCAATAGATGAAATAATAGGAAAAAGCGCGCTCTCCTGAGACAATGCCGAAGATATCTATGACTTCGGGATTAGTCTGTGTCGAATAATTGTAAATGACCGGCCAGTCATAATCTATCAGGTCTCTCAGGATCGCCCTTCTGTACGGATGATCCTGGATGGTAAAGATATATTCGCCTACTCCCGAGACAAAAGATAAGACAAGTGCTGTAACAGCGAATCCGATCAAATATGATGCCGGCATCTTAAGGTCCGTATCATGCCTTGAAAGCTTTACTCCGTCAGGATCATTCAGGCAGTCGGATACGCAGTAAAGAACTATTACCGCAAAGATCAGGGTAAGCGGGATCCCGACAGACAGCCGGAGATATCCCATAAAAAATATAAACAGCGGTACTGTCAGGAAAAGAACTATAGAAGCATAAAGCCACGGATAAGGTATTGTAACTGCCTTTGATTCATGAGAAGACATTTTCTGAGGAGCGGCCTGTTTTGCCTTGCTCTTAGATCTGTCTCCAAGCTGCTTTACTTCCTTCATTCTTCTTTCCTTAAAGTATCCGCTGTATGTAGATCAACCTTTCAGTCCGGCAGCATCAGAGCTGTACTGTCATAAATTCGATTTCCTGAGGTTCGTAAGGTCTGTCATTATAGTCGGTCTTGACTGACGCGATCTGATCAACGACCTCAATACCCTCGATGATCTTTCCGAAGGCGGCATACTGTCCGTCAAGATGCGGTGAATCCTCGTGCATAATGAAGAACTGTGAGCCTGCGGAATCAGGATCCATTGCGCGTGCCATGGAAAGAACGCCTCTTGTGTGCCTCAGATCATTCCTGAAGCCGTTTGCAGTAAATTCACCCTTTATCGTATAGCCCGGACCGCCCGTTCCGACACCTTCCGGATCTCCGCCCTGGATCATAAATCCGGGAATGACTCTGTGAAAGATGAGTCCGTTATAAAAGCCCTTGGCTGCGAGGTCAACGAAATTCTTGACCGTGATCGGCGCGATCTCGGGATAGAGCTCGGCTTTCATGACACCGCCGTCTTTCATCTGGATAGTAATGATCGGATTTGACATTGTTTTTTCTCCTTATCTGCGTCTGTATGATCTTAAGATATCGTCCTTTATCTTCCAAAGTTTGGGAGACAGGTCGACGTAATAGTTGTGGGGATTTTCGAATCTCTTGACGGAATCCCAGAGAGAATCGATCTCCTTGGTGCAGTATGCTCTTATCTCCGCGATCGAAGGCTTGTCATACACAAGCTTGCCGTCCTTGAAGATCTGTACAAGAAGCTCTCTGGCCGTATAATTCTCCAGCACCTTGGACTTCCATGTGTTATCCGGATCGAAGATCTCGTAAGGCTCACCTGCCGGTATCTCCTCATCTGCGACCATGACAACGTCAGCCAGAGCCTTGCCTGTCGCATTGTCATAGAATCTTATGATCTTCTTGCTGCAGGGATTCGTAACCTTGCCGATACTGTCGGATATCTTCATCTTCGGGATCACCGTTCCGTCTTCAGCTTCAACTGCGGAGATCTTGTAAACACCTCCGAATACAGGCTCAGCCTTGGAAGTGATAAGTCTCTCGCCGACACCGAAGGAATCAATACATGCGCCCTGGCTTATAAGGTCTCTGATAAGATACTCGTCAAGAGCATTGGAAACAGTGATCTTGCAGTCTGTAAGTCCTGCTTCGTCAAGCATCTTGCGTGCGCTCTGCGTCATGTATGTGAGGTCTCCGGAATCGATCCTTATACCCTTAAGGCGCTTGCCCATAGGTTCAAGGACTTCCTTTGCGCATTTGATCGCATTGGGAATACCGGAACGGAGAACATCGTATGTATCGACGAGCAGAAGAGCTCCGTCGGGATATGCGAGCGAATATGCTTTGAATGCCTCGAACTCATTGTCGAAAAGCATTACCCATGAGTGGGCCATTGTGCCGGAAAGCGGAATATCGAACTGCTGTCCGCAGATAGTGCAGGATGTTCCCGCAGCGCCGGCGATATATGCTGCTCTCGCGCCTAAAACGGACGCATCAAAACCCTGCGCGCGGCGGGCGCCGAATTCCATGACCGGTCTTCCCTCGGCAGCTCTTACGATCCTTGCCGTCTTTGTGGCGATAAGCGTCTGATGGTTGATCGTGCAGAGCAGCGCTGTCTCAAGGAGCTGGGCCTGGATAATAGGTCCTCTTACCTTTACAAGGGGCTCTTTGGGGAAAACGACCGTTCCTTCGGGAATAGCCCATACATCACAGGTGAATTCGAATCCTCTCAGGTAGCTGATGAACTCATCATTAAAGTGATAGTTCTCTTTGAGGAATGTCAGATCGTCTTCAGAGAACTTGAGGCTCGACAGATAATCGATTACCTGCTCAAGACCTGCCATAACGGCATATCCGCCGTTCTCGGGAATGTTTCTGAAAAACATATCGAAATATACGACCTTGTCCCTGTTGCCGCTGTTCAGATAACCGTTTGCCATGGTCAGCTCATAGAAATCCGTGAGCATGCTCATGTTGGTCCTGTCATTCCACATACCATAATCCATACGATGTACCTCCACCCGGTAATATTTTTAGGATTTTGCTATTTCCTTGATAGTAGTTGTAAGCCCTGCGATACCCTGAAGATCTGAAGGGATTATTATCTTCGTGGATGCGCCCTGTCCTACCTTTTCGAGGGCTTCAAGACCCTTGATGGCGATAAGGCCGTCATCCGCGCCTACATCCTTGATCATCTGAAGACCCTTGGCTGTGGCTTCCTGCACTGCGAGGATAGCCTGAGCCTGACCTTCAGCTTCTCTTATAGCCGCTTCCTTCTTGGCCTCAGCCCTGAGGATAGCTGCTTCCTTCTCACCCTCTGCCACTCTGATAGCGGATTCCTTCTGACCTTCCGCAATGAGGATCTTCTCTCTCTTCTCACGCTCGGCCTTCATCTGCTTCTCCATCGCAGCCTGGATCTCCTTGGGCGGGATGATGTTCTTGAGCTCAACGCGGTTCACCTTGATTCCCCACGGATCCGTAGCTTCATCAAGGATCTCTCTCATCCTTGTGTTGATAATGTCTCTTGATGTAAGAGTCTGGTCAAGCTCGAGATCACCTATGATGTTACGGAGAGTCGTTGCTGACAGATTCTCTATAGCGGTGATCGGACGCTCGATTCCGTATGTGTAAAGCTTAGGATCAACGATCTGATAGAAAAGGACCGTATCGATCTGCATAGTAACGTTATCCTTTGTGATAACGGCCTGTGGAGCGAAGTCGGCAACCTTCTCCTTCAAAGAGATCTTCTTTGCGACACGGTCGATGAAAGGGACCTTCATATGGAAACCCGTCTCCCATGTTGTTCTGTAAGTACCCAAACGCTCAATGATAAATGTCGTTGCCTGAGGAACGATCTTGATATTGGGTATGATAAGTACAAGTAAGATAATGATTCCGATAGCGATTCCTACTATTCCGCCTAAACCATCTGCGCCTAAAACTGTAAACATAAAAAACCTCCCTTATTGTTGCGGTGCGACCTCGACCACGAGCTTCACACCTTCGATCGATCTTACGATCACCTTAACGCCTTCGGCAATGTTCACGTCGGCCTTGGCACTCCAAATCTGTCCGTCGACCTTGACCTGACCTTTGCCTTCGGTCCTGTCCAAAGGCACAATGACTGTGCCTTCCCTTCCGATGAGCCTGTCCGCATTGGTGCGCTGGATATTCTTCTTGCGGAGTGATTCCAGCTTAGGTCTTATCCAGATCATGCAGAGAGCGAAGCTCACGATGGACACGGCAGCCATCACTATGATCTGCGCTGTAAACGGAGCACCGCAAAGGTCCATGATCATTGCAACGATCGCGCCTACGGCAAACCAAAGCGTTGCAAGACCGGTGGTTACCACTTCGATGACGATCATAACGACAGCGATGACGAGCCATACAACCCACCAGCTAATCATTTCTTAAATCCTCCCTTTTTAAATTAATGCGGGTATTCCGGGCCCGCATTTAAATAATTATATCACCTTAAGGAAATTTAATTAATATAAAGAGCACCAACGGCTCAGATCACAGGTATACTTCTTCCAGCGTCAGTCCCTTTGCGGGAAGTGTCTTTCCCGCCAATCTCCTGTCACGGCTTCCGATAATGCCCGGGATATCATCAGGCGAGATCTTCCCCTGTCCGGCATAAAGAAGCGTTCCGGCTATTATCCTTACCATGTTGTAAAGGAATGCTTCTCCGGATACCTCTATCTCTATCCGGCACGGGTCATCCCCGTCCGCTGATACTTTTACTCCGAAAAGCCTTCTGACTGTCGTCTTCTGGCTTCCGCCCGCCGCGCAGAATGCCGCGAAATCATGCTCGCCCGCAAAGTATCCGGCCGCCTTCCGCATTTTCGCGATGTCAGGCTTTACCGGACAATAATATGAATTGCGGTCAAGCAAAGGGCTTCTCGCCTGAGAAGAATAGATACGGTATATGTATCTTTTGCCCTTTATATCGAACCTTGCCGAGAAATCATCACTCACATAAAAGGACTTTCTGACCGCGACATCATCAGGCAGAAGAGCGTTCATCGCCAAAGGGAATCTGTCTTCGGGAATAACAAACGGGACGTCCGCGTGACTCAGGTGACATCTTGCATGTACACCTGCGTCAGTGCGTGAGCACCCCGTAAGTCTGATCTTAGTCTTATATAACTCTTCCAAAGCTGTCTCAAGAACATCCTGAACAGCCCTCGCATTCTCCTGGGACTGGAATCCGGCAAAATCCGTGCCGTCAAACTCCGTTATGAATGCTATCCTCGGCATAAAATATCACTTGCCGTTTTTGCCGTCGTCAACGCAGGACTTGCCCATCATGGCAGCTCCGACTATACCGGCATCGTTGCCCATCTGCGCAAGCGCGATGCGGGTCTTGGGAACACCGGGACCGAAGTAAGGACGTGCCATGGTCTTTTCGCGCATGGGGATAAGGAGCGGATCGCCTTCATTGCAGACACCTCCGCCGACGATAAGAACTTCAGGCATGAATGCGTTAATGGCATTTGCGAGACCGTCCGAAAGATAGTCTGTGTACTGGTCAACGACCTTTGCTGCAACCTCATCACCCTCACGCATTGCGACGAAAGCAATCTGCGCATTCCACTCGCCGAACTCATCTTTGACCTTGTTAAGGAGAGAATCCGGATTTGCTTCAGCGGCTTCCCTTGTCATCCTCGCGAGAGCCGTGGCGGAAGCATACTGCTCAAAGCAGCCTTTTCTTCCGCATCCGCACTGAACGCCGCCGGAAACAAGAACGGTATGTCCGAACTCGGAGCCTGCCTGGTTGAATCCCGAGAAGATCCTTCCGTTAACGATGACACCGGCTCCGACACCGGTTCCCAAAGTAATGGTTACAGAATCTTTTGCGCCCTTGCCCGCGCCTGCGACAGCTTCCGCCATAGCGGCGCAGTTTGCATCATTATCGATATAGACAGGAAGGTCAACGACTTCCCTTATAAGCTTTCTCATCGGGGCTTTATTGAAAGGAAGATTGCTCGAATAAACAAGAAGTCCCTCATCGTTGTCGGGAGTTCCGGGAGAACCGATACCGATAGCCTCAATATCCTTTATCTCAAGTCCGGCATCTTTTATAGCATCAACTGCCAGCTTGCCCATATCATGGATGATCTCCTCCATGCTTCTCTCGGCATTGGTCTTGATCGACAGTTTGTTAAGGAGCTTTCCTTCCCCGTCAACAATACCGGCTTTAATATTTGTGCCGCCCAAGTCGATTCCGCAATAATATCCCATTCGAAAAATCCAACCTTTCGCTTTGTTTAAAGTATTATGAATTCTATCACAGCCAGGAACTTATCTCAAAGAGAAATCCACAAGGACCACAAGCACCGCAAGCAGTGTGAACATGATCCCGGTAAGCACATCCCTTAAAGTAAGATTCAGGGGATTGAGCTTCGTTCTTCCCTTGCCCCCGCTGTAACACCTTGCGTCCATTGCCACCGCCAGTTCGTCAGCGCGTCTGAAGCTTGACACGAACAACGGAATAAGTACCGTAATGTAGCCTCTTACCTTGTTTATAAAGCTTCCCGTATCGTAATCAGCGCCTCTCGACTGTTGCGCCTTCATTATCTTGTCGGTCTCAGCCGCTAGTGTTGGAATAAACCTCAGAGCGATCGACATCATCATGGCCATCTCGTGGACAGGGACCTTTATCAGCGACAGCGGCGCAAAGAGCTTCTCCAAAGCGTCACTCATCTTAAGAGGTGTAGTCGTCAGCGTAAGAAGGACGCTGGTGGAGATAATGAGGAATATCAGTCTTACCGCCATTATCGACGCACGCCCTATACCATAACCGGTGATGGTTATTATCTTCCATGAGAAAAGCACATCACCCTGTTTGATCGTTAATACATTGATGATGAAGATAAACAGCGCGAGAGGCAGCATCGGCTTTACCGTTGACCAGAGTATGCCGGGTGTTATCTTCGCCAGTATCAGCTGAAGTATTACTATCCCCGCCAGAAGCGCGACAGAGACCGGTTCCCTGATCATGAAAACAGTTACAAGATAGACCCCGTAAAGAATGGTCTTTACTCTGGGATCCGTTTCATGGAGGAATGAATGCGCAGGGTAATATCTGCCGAGGCTTATCTTACTGAACATTGTGTTTTCCCGCCTCTCTGCAAACACTCTTAACGACAGAAAGCGCTTCCTTTTCAGGCTCGAACTCCATGCCGTCAAACACGATATCAGGATAGAACTTCTCAAGCTCTCTCCTTAAGCGTTCCGAGAATCTTGTGATCCTCGGTCTCTGTATGTTCAGTTCATCAGCCTTCTCCTTTGAGAAAAGCTCCGCGGGCGTTCCTACCGCTTTGATCTTTCCTCCGTCGATAAGGCATATGCGGTCACAGTTGACCGCGGCTTCGTCCATGTTATGTGAGACCAGTACGACCGTCGTTCCGCTGTCGCGGAGACATCTTATAATGGTAAACATCTCCTGTCTTCCCCTGGGGTCCAGACCGCTTGCGGGCTCATCCAGAACGAGTATTCCGGGATTCATTACAAGCACGCCTGCCATGGCCGCGCGTCTCTTCTGACCGCCGGACAACTCGAAAGGACTGCTGTCCAGTTCCTTTTCGGTAAGGCCCACTCTGTAAGCCGCCTCTCTTATCAGGGACTTCTGCTCGGTCTTCGGAACATCCATTTTCCGCAGGCCGAACGCTATATCTTTATATACTGTTTCCTCGAAAAGCTGGTATTCGGGATACTGGAAGACAAGTCCGACATTCTGCCTGATCTTTAAAGTATCCTTTTTATTTCTGCATGAAAGAACGCCGTCTTTGGTATTGATCGTCACATCTCCGGAAACGGGTCTGAAGATAGCGTTCATATGCGAGATAAGCGTGGTCTTTCCGCATCCGCTCTCGCCCACTATGCCTAAGACCTCGCCCTTCATTATGTCCAGATTGATATTGTCGATCGCTTTGACATCACTTCCGTCATAGGTGTATGAAAGATCTTTAACGGACATTATGACCTCGTGTCCGTCCGTTCCCGGTTTCTTCTCCTCAGGAACCGAGGGAGACGCGATTCCCGGCTTTTTGAGCATGTCCGCAAGTGCCGAGATAAGCGCCTCATCTGACTTCAGATCATCACAGGTAAGCTTTTGTCCGGTAAGCTTTGCTATCTCAAACGCGAAAATGTATTTGACCGGTCTTTTGAGCCCGTACTTCCAGAGATCATCAGACATGAATATCTCTTCGGGCCTGCCTTCCATGACAGCCTTTCCCTTATCGACGATTATCAGCTTGTCGCATCTTAATGCTTCAGTCATGTCATGAGTGATCGTGATGAGGGTCAGGCCTTTTTCGAGACGCATCTTCTCGACAATAGCCAGAAAATCATCCCTGCTCGAAGGATCCAGCATCGCTGTCGACTCATCAAGTATAAGGATATCGGGCTGCATCGCGAGGGCCCCGGCTATTGCCAGCTTCTGTTTCTGTCCGCCTGAAAGAGCGGTCGTTTCCCTGTGCCTCAGTTCATAAAGGCCGACATCCTTCAATGCCTGATCCACTCTCTGCCTTAATTCCGGATTGGGGATACCGAGGTTCTCCGGACCGAAAGCAACATCTTCCTCAACTATTGTTCCGACTATCTGGTTATCAGGGTTTTGAAATACACAGCAGCAATGGGATCTTATATCCCAAAACAGGTCATCATTGCCGGCATCCTTGCCGAATATGACCACTTTTCCGCTGTCGGGAACCTCGAGGACATCTATTATCTTCGCGAGGGTGGACTTGCCTGATCCGTTGCTTCCGAGGATTGCAGTATATGAACCTTTTTCGATCGTTACGGAAATACCGTCAAGAGCAGGTCTTGGCGCTTTTCCGGAGTCCTCTTCCGGTATCTCATAAGAGAAACTCACATCCTTTATGACTATACTGTTCGGGTCTTCCGGCAACTGATCTTTCCCCTCATTTAATAATTGGTAGCAACATTTTAAAGAGAACGGGGAAAGATGTAAACCTTTCCCCGTAACTGATTGACAATTATTTATTCCCGTTTTGTTTGTGTAATATTACACGAACTCCAGGATAGCCATCTCGGCACCGTCACCGCGTCTTGCGCCCAAGCGGATGATCCTTGTGTAACCGCCGTTTCTGCCTGCGTATCTGGGTGCGATATCATCGAATACCTTATTAACGGGATTGATGATGTTGCCTTCAGCATCGTGGCTCTTGTTGACCCACTTGATCATGGCTTTTCTTGCTGCAAGGCGTGAAGGAGCATCAACCTGAACTGTCTTTGTCTTGACTTCACGGTCAACTACCTCATACTTTGCGCCGCTCTTAGATGTCTTTGTCTTCAAGACCTTCTTACCCTTACCGTCAAGCTTTGCAGCGGATACAGTGATCTCTTTTGTTGTGTAGTTATCCTGCTCCTTAACTGCAGAAGATACGAGCTTCTCTACGATAGCGCTGATCTCCTTGGCACGGGCAACTGTTGTCTCAAGCTTACCGTTTATAATCAATGTTGTGACCTGGTTCTTCAGAATTGCAGCACGCTGGTCTGAAGCACGGCCGAATTTCCTGTTAGGCATTTAATATA
>JAEEGL015762561.1_pt1 | contig 19402 bp, 4 predicted proteins | sample 9134231 | NCBI WGS metagenome assembly JAEEGL01 (sample SAMN16246548, study PRJNA631951) | gut metagenome | biome: gut microbiome; feature: rumen; material: fiber-attached | host: Bos | place: Iran: Karaj | collected 2018-10
TTATCAATCTAAAAATTCATTATAAAATATTTGAATTATCATCTTCAACTTTAACATCAGGTCCATATAAATATATTATAAATAATAAGTTAACAAATCATCTTCTTGAATTTTTGTAAAATAATTAACAACATCTAAAATTCCAACTTTTTTTTTTATTCATATTTTCACATAACCAAAAGAAAATTTTAGCATAAATTATGTCTTAAAATGATTATCATAATCAATTTCATTATCAAGAAAAAAAATTTCAAAATGATTATCAATAATTAATTGTTTAGTAATCTAAATTTTTTTAAATCATATTTAATTAATTCCAATTTGAATTATGATATATTTATAATAATAATCCATATAAGTTCCTTCAAAGGAGTAATTTATTCCTTTCTAATCAGGGCATATTAATTTATCTAAATCACATTTTTTACAAATTTGATTCATTAAATGATGAAAATCTTCTTTGAACATAATTTATTTGGATTTTTACATTTTATTATTTTTTCTTCATCAATAGATTCAATTAAAAATATTGAATAATTAAAATATTTAATATCTCCTTCAATATAAGGATGTTCTGAGACAACATTAGATTCCAATTGCAAAATTAAATCACATATCATTTAAATTAATTAAAGGTTCTGATTCAACTATTCTATATGCACTTATAAATTCTATAGTTTTTTTTAAATAAAATGATGTGACATATATGTTATACAAATTATTGATATTAATAATAAATTATTGTTGAACAACATTCAAAGAATGATTTAAGTTCTTTTTCTCAGTTAATTCTGAATTCATAAAAGTTCAAAACCATTATATGAATTAATTTATTTTTTATATATTTTTCAAAAGGTTCCATTTTTTATTAATATAAATTTATTACAACAAAAAATAAATTATAAAACAATTAAAAAAAAGAATTAATAATATGAAGTTAACAATAAATTAAAACAATTTTAGAAAAAAGTAAAAATATTATTTTTTTTCTTTTTATTATTTAATTTAATATTAATTAAGATTTTATAATTTCAAAAATAGAAAAGATTTTAAAAATAATAAAAATATATTTGATTTATTATTAGTTCATATTTTGATTATATATGAAAGTAACAAAATTATAATTAATTATTCTTTGTTTTATTTATAACATAAAATAATAACTTTTTAATGAATTATTATCAAGAAATATTCAATTTAAAAAAATATTAATAAATTTTTTATTTATATTTTTTACCCAAATTTATTCAAAATTCTTTCATTTTTTTAATAAATAAAAAAATAAAATGATATCAATTATTATACTAATCTTTTTTTCAAAAACCATATGTCAAATATATACCCTTTATGAAACATCAGATGAAAATATAAATTACTCTAATACTCTTTTTAGTTTAGAAATGAATAAAATATATATTACTTCAAATAATTATTCATATAGTGATTTTCAATCTGAAGTAATATATGTGGATCAAGTTATTAATAATACAATACAATTCTTTCAACATAATATTGATTATGGAATAGGATATCCTATAATTTATTCAATGTTTAAAGAAAATGAAAATTTAAATTTAACAAATATTTCAGTTTATTTTAATCATGATAAAGAAAAAGTATTTTACCCTCAAAAAGTAAAAAATAAAAAAGTTAATTTATCTTCAAATGATTATATTGTAGATAAGTCTATTGTAAATTGTTCATTTAGTGAAATGTATTATAATACAAAGATGATTCAATATAATGAAAATGTTAAATCATATAAGAAATTTTATTTTTTTCTACAATATACTTTTACTTATTTAGATGGAAATATATATTATATAAAAGAAAACTTTGATAAGGGAAATATAATATTATTTGAAAGAGCAGATTGTGAAGGAATAATTGATGATTTTTATTTTAGTTATAAACATAGAGGAACTAAAAATCAAGGATATTTATTTTTTAATATTCCAAATGATAACAAAATATGTATTTATTCTTTAACATTTCTTACTGAAACAAATACTTTAGTTTATCATTATTATAATAGTATAATTAATATTGAAAATTCTATTTTAGATATAAAAAGTTATAAAGATTATATTTATTATTCAATTAAAGGTACAAAAAAAATATATCAAATTTTAATAAATGATACATCAAATATTTTAAATACTTATTCATATAATACTATAAAAAATGATTTTATATCATTTATTATATTAAATAATACAATTTATGCAATTGAAAAGGAAATTGGATTAATTATATTTAATAAAACATCTCCATCAACATATCATAGAAAATATGAATGTGAAAAAGCATTTAATATAGATTATTTTATAAATCCATTCACAGGATTTGAATTCATAGGATTATATTTGAATAATACTGATAATATATATAGTGATTTTTTTATAGAATTTATTTTAACAGATGAATATAAACCAAAAATTAATAAAGGCCTTTTATATCCAGGATTAAAAAAGCCAATAATAAATCAAGTAATAACTTTCGATTATTTTTTTACTTATATTTATGATATAGCAAATAACCAAATTATAATGATAAAAAGAGGTTCTTTAAATAAAATTCCATTTGCATCATTTAAAATATCAATTAATAATAGAACTAATATAGCTTTAAAAAAAGGAGAAACTCTTCCTTCATATATTTTTCCTATTTATATTGGGAATAATAAAACTGTGATTGGATTTTTAGAAGAAGGATTTTTTTATAGAATTGAAGGAAATTTTGTTGAAAGTAATTTAACTTGTTTTTTTAATTATGATAGTTTACATCAATTAATTTTTCTACAATATAATGATATTTGTTATAACTTTAATTTTAGAGAAGAAAATTATTGTAGAAATATACTTGTTTATAATTTTAATGTGTTAAAAAAAAGAAGTAACCATGATGAAAGAAATCTGTTTATTGCTTTTTTTATTTTTTTAGGAATTAGTTTTATTTTAATTTTCTTTTTAATTAAATATAAAAAAAGAATAAAAGAAGGAAAAATGAATATAAATCCTCCTTTTACAAAAAATGATAGAAAATATTTATATGAAACTGTAAATGATATTAATAATAAAAATAATAAGAAAAATCAAAATATAGGAGAATTTGGAAAGGATAAAGAACCTTTAATCAATGATATAAATAATAATAATTTTGGTGGTGTAAATGATAAATTTATTGATAATATTTTAAAAAATAATAAAGAAAGAGAAAGAAAAGGATATGATCCTCATAAAAATAAAATGAAAAAATATATATTTAATGGTAAAGAAAATGAAATTAATAATAATAATCAAAATTTAAGTAATAATCAAAAAATAATTAAAGCTGAAAATGAGAGTATTATTAATAATTTGGGTACACCACAAAGAATTTCTATTAAACATGATAATGATCTCAAATTATTTAATAATAATAATAATAATAATAAGGAAAATTAATTTAAAATTTATTTTCTTATTGTTACTTTAATTGAAATTTATATTTTACCGTGGTTTTAAATAATATTAATTATAAAAATTATAAAATAATTTCTTTAAAATTTATAGAAAAAAATTATTTTGTTTATTATAAAAATAAAATTATAAACATTTATTTTTGACATAAATATATTAGTATTTATATTATTATTATTATTTTTTATATATTTTTATAGTATTGAATTTAATATAATTATTTTACATAATTTAATCTATTAATTAAAATAAAAATAATGTTTTATCATTAATTCATATTATAATTATTAAATTTTCAGTTCATTTTTTAATTTAATCATAAATCTCAGAGGAAAAAGACAAATCCAAAAACATCATAAATATTCTATTCATCACCTATTTTTTGGATTAATATTATTAAGCTTTCTATATTTGATTTCCATTTTATTTGATTTTCTTATTTATATATTATTTTATTTTTTTATTTTCAATTTTTCATTATTAATTATTTAAGTACTATTTAAATTTAAATTTTAGTAAAATTAAATATATATATAAAAGAGTTTTTTTCTTTTTATGATAAATTAAAGAATTTATTAAAAATAAAAGTTTAGCTTTTTTTTTTTGCTTTTTTTAAAATATAATTTATGATAATAATTCTAAAGAAGAATAGGTTATTTAGATATTATATTTTAGTTACATTTTGATAGGAGAGAATATAAAAATACTATTGACATAGTTCAAAAGTATTAAATATTTTAATTAAATAATAATAATTTGTAATTTTTTATTTGAATAATTTGTTTAGTATTTTTAATTTATTTCTACAATCCAAATTTTAAAAATAGAATTGAATATTTTTAACTTACTAAAAAAAATCTACATAATCTAATTATTGAAATATTTTATCAGATGAAAATATTGTATATTCCTTAATTGTAGTTATTAAATTTTTATTTTTGCATTTTCAAAATTTTTTTCTAATTTTTTTCAAATAAATTATTTAATTTTATCATTAAACTTTTATTAAATATTCAAATATAAAGAGAAAAATATAATTTTATTATTATTAATTAATGATAATAATATTAATAATTATGAAAAATATGTAATATTATTTTTAATTTAAATTAAAAAAATATTAAAAAAATAATTCTTTAATTAGAATAAAATAATAAAAATTTGTAATTTAATATATATTTAAATAATATCATAAGATAGTTTAAAATAAAATCAATATTATTTTATTGAAAATTTCTTAATATATACTAAGTATTCTATCAAAGAAATAAGAATAATTATTACAAATGAAACAAAAATAATCCATAAAAATAAACACCATAACCCTAAATATAGCCAACCATTTTGAGAATAATAAAATATTGAACACCATGATATTGAATAAATTGCAAAGAAAAATAAACAAAAAATCATTAATAATAAAATTATTATAGTTAAAAAATTACAATTATTTTCATTTTTTTCATTTTTCTTAGGTAATAAAATAACTAATTTTATAATAATTTCTAATCCAACAGTACAAATAATTGTTAATAAAAATATTTTAAATTCATTTATTATTGGATAATAAATCTTATTTCTATCCTTTTTATGTATTTTATTTTCTATTGTTTCTTCATTTAAAAATATTGAATTAAAACCAAAAATTGAGGAAATATTAAAAAGAAAAATAATATTAATAACAAAAAATGAAATTCCAAATTTATATTTTTTTTTTACTTGATTTTCTTTTTTAAAGAAACTAAATATAGGATGAAAAATAAATAAATTTTCTTTAAAGTATTCAATAAATTTTCGCTGAAATTGCTTTTCTGAATTATGCAAATTTTTATTATTTTCTTTATTTCTATTTATTATTTCACTTTTTAAAAAATAATTATTGATATTAATGTTTATAAATGATTCATCCCTTATTAGGTTGATAATTTCACTTTTATTTAATCTTGGTTCCTGTAAATCTGAATTATCTTTTATATTTCTTTGAGAATATGAAATGTTTTTATTAAAGTATGATCTATAAATAACTTTTATATCTGCATTTAAGTCACTTTTTCTTATATTATAATTGTCAATTCTTTTTGAATTAATATTATCATTTATTTTTTCTTCTTCCTGTTTGAAATTGTTTTTACTTCTTTGATAACTATTCAAAATACTATTATTATCTTTATTATAATTATTATGATTTGAATTTTTATCATTTAAATTTGCTTCATATCTTTTGGATTTATTGTTTTCATTAATTTGTGAATCTTTATTTTTATTCATATTTAAAGCTATTTTATTTTTATGGGTTTTAAAATAATTACTAATTTCTGAAATAAAATTATTGGAATTATTTATATTTATATAGTTTTCACCAATTTGAATGAAATTATCTTCATTTAATTCATTTTTTTTTATTATTTGAGACTTTTTATTTTCTTCTATTTTAAAACTATCTTCATTTAATTCATTTTCTTTTATTTGAGACTTTTTATTTTCTTCTATTTTGAAACTTTCTTCATTTAATTCATTTTCTTTTATTGGTGAATTAGTTTCTTCTATTTTGAAACTATCATCATTTAATTCATTTTCATTAATTGGTTCATTTTTTTTTTTCATTTTGAAATTATTTTTATATATTTCATTTTGATGAATTGATTTATTAATATTTAAATCACATTCATTTAATTCATTTTCATTAATTGATTCATTATTATTACCTTTATTATCCTGATTTGAATTATTTCCTTCATTTTTATTGCTAATATATGAAATATTTATTTTATTATATTCTGTATCTTTATATAAATTATTTTCCTCTTTATTTTCATCCTCAAATTTTATACTATCTAATGATACTTCATCCCATTTAATCATTTTTTTTTTATTTTTAATAGGTGGATTAGATTTTAGTACTTCATTATTGTTCTCAATTATATCATAATTATCTAAATAATAAAATATTATATTTATAGAAAATGAGATAAATATCAAAATAAAAACAATTAAATAAAGATAAAAAGCGTAATTTTTTTTTAAATTTTTAACTTTTTTCAAACATTGCAATGGATGATGATAACTAATATTTTCACTTAATGACTCATTAAATTGATGTAATATAGTTTGATTATTTTGATCTCCAGTACAATTAAAAATAGAAATATCATTATCATTAATTCCAATAAAAATACAAAATGGAGAATTATAAGTAATATATTGATAAACTTTTTTTTTCCTATAATTAAATGGTAAATCATAATCAAATTGATAATTTTGATAACAAGGTTCAATAAATGCTTCATTACTTTTATTATAAATATCAATTCCTCTATCTTTATAATATTTATATAATGTATTATTATATTTTAATAAAGAATTAGGAATAAATAATTGATAATTAGAATATCTGCATTTTGTAAATAAATTCTCATTACTATTATTTAATGTAGCATAAATATTTAAACCTGGAAATTTCAAATATGTTTCATCAATATATCCCATTAATTCATTTGGTATTGTTGTTAAAATTATTACATCATTATCAGATAAACAATTTGATAAGTCAATTAATGCTGTTGAATTATGTTGATATTTATTTAAATATTCATTCACAGTTTTAATTTGTTTATTATTATACCATATATATGAAATTATACCATCAGAATATATTTTATAACCTGGAGAAGGAAGAATTGATTCATATGCTCCTTTTTCATTTATATAATGTAACTTTTCTAAATTAAATTTTATATATTTCATAAAGTATTCATCTTCATTTAATACTCTTCTTTTTTTATTATTATTTAAATAATATAAATTAATAATTAAAGATAATTGTGAGAAATAATATAAATTTATTATATTTTTATATTCCATTATTTCTATAGTAGTTTCTAAATACTTATTAAAAATTCTTAATTCTTCAATAAATTCATTTGGAATAAAATTATTAGATTTTTTAATTAAATAAAGTAAACTTTTTATTTGTCCAACTAAATTAGGATTAGAATAATCATAATAATTATTATCATAAATATATCTATTAATTGATTCTAAAGAACTTTTAACAGAAAATTCATTTTCTTCATATTCACAATATAAACCAATATAATTATTAATACAAGAACAATTCATTGAATCTAAATTACAAGTTGAATAATGATTTAATCTACATAATGATTTACAAATCTCAGTTAAATTTTCTTCTTTAATTATTTCTTTTACAATTGGTGAATCTGGAAAATAACAATTTCCATCTTTTTTATTTTCAATAGTCCCTTTTGCACAATTTTCATTACAATATATAATATTATTTTTTTTAATTGTTTCATAACAAAAATTACACCAATGATTATCATCTTGTTTAACTGCAAAATTAATAGATGAATTACATTTTTCAACACATTTTCCTAATTCATAATATTTTTTTGTTTCTGATGTTTCATTACAAAATTTACAACTTGGATTATTTTCTTTTGATAAATATCTAATTAAAGGTTCTGGACATTTAATTTTATTAATTATAATATTTTTAAATTCTGCTATTTGGGAACATTTATTTTTACATTTTAAATTATATAATCCATATTCTATATTATGTAAATTAAATGTTATTGTTGCTTTTTTTCTATTATTTTTACTTATAATTGGAATTGATGATACATTTTGATTATTATTTTTATTATTAATTAAAGTACATTCTTTAATCTCATCATCTAAAATATTATTTTCAAATATTATTTTTAAATGTTGTGATATGGAACCTTCTGTTAATTTTCCTGATATTGATATTATTTTTGTAAATATTAAATTTGATTTTAATGAAACTTTTTGATTAAAATTTTCTGTTGAAATTAAGAGTTCTGGTTTATTATTATTTATGTTAATTTCACATATATATGTATTAAAAGAATCATCAGTGTAATTTCCACAATTTATTAAATCAAAATTTATTTTTTTTGTATAATATTTTGATGATTGTAATTTAAATAATATTTTTCCAAATGAATTATCATTACAAAATGAACCGGATGATTCATATGTAAAAATATAAAAATATTGTATATAAATATCATATTTTATTGTTAATATAGAAGGTTCAAATATTTTTGGAATATAATAACATGTTACATATTTTTCATTTTTAAAAGTACATTTTCCATTATTAAATTCTGAATTAATTAAAATATTACTAATAATTGGAACTATTTTAAACATTAAGTCAAATGTTACATTTTGTAATTTATGACTAGATTTATCAATAAGTCCTATATTTGATTTTAATTCAAATGAAGAGTCTTCTACATTAATTTTCTTTTCAAATAAAATGAATTTGTTATCCTCATTATCATCTTCAATAATATCTTTACTATATAAATAAATTGTATATATATTTCCTTGTTTAGCATTAATATTGAAAGAGAAATCATTATTTTGATTATTTTCAATATTTAAATATATAATTTCATCTTCTGTATCTTTTTTATTAGATTTAACTATAATATGAGATAAAAATGGTAAATAAAAATCACTTTTATCATTTTTAATATTAATTTTTAATAATCCTGGTTTAACATTTGAATTTATTGGTTGTATTATATTAAATATCGAGTCTTTAAAATTATTTGAAATTAAAATTGTTTCATTTGTTTGTAATTCTCTAAAATAAATAGAATAATTACCATAATATACAATATTTGAACTAATTTTACAATATATTTTTTCATCTGAAATAAAATAATTCCAACAATTTAGAAGTATAATATTTAAACTTGTTGATTTAAAAGGTAATATTCCTAATTGATCAAAAGGACATTTCACATTATTAATTTCAATAAAATCTTTATAAAAATATTTATTATTCAATTGGAATTCACTTGTCCAAATATCATTTAAAAGAAATAAAATATTATTAATATTCTCATTTTCATATATTTCTAGAGTATAATTATCTAGTAAAGTGGGTGTGGCTGAATAAATTTTATTAATCAAATCATAAGATAATTCTAATTGTTCTTTATTATTAAATAATTTTCCTGTTATTGTTAAATTCATTTCATTAATAATAATTTTTAATTGCATTTTAAATGCTTGACCTAATAAAATACATTTTGTATCAAAATTAATAAAAAATAATTCTTCTGGTTTATCATATACTATTAATTCAACATATATTTTATTAAATTTGTCTTTTGAATTAAAATAAGAAAAAGAAAATTCATAATTTCCAGGAATTGATATTGAATTTAATATATAAAAATCATCTTTTTTTATTAAAATATTTGTATCATTAAATTCATTGAATTCATCATTATCTCTTATTTTATAATAAACATTTTCAATTAAATCTTTTTCTTCTCCAAAAGCATTTAAAGTTACTGTTCCATTATAATTATTAGTTGATAATATTAATACTTTTTTATCAATATTAAATTCAAATCTTGAAACAATCTTTTTTCCCAGAGTTTTACTTATAATAGTTTCACTTAAATCATATGTAATATTTATCTTTCTATATATTGTTACTGTATATGAATATTCTTTATTTAAAATTGTAGATATAATAATTGATTCATCTTGAATTGATAAATTACATATTAAATTGTTATATAAACAATTTATAATTTCATCATTATTTTTTAATTCAATTTTTTCGATTATATTAATATCAAAATTATTTGATATTATTTTTATTGTTGTTGGAGAATTATCTAATATTTTTTCTGGAACTTCCATAATAAATGAAGCATCATTTATAGTATTATAAATTAAAATTTCAATATAATCATCTGAATTTTTTTTTAATATTTTATTTCCAATATATAATAAATAAAATGAATCAAATTTTTGGTCTGTAAAATTTAAATTTAATGCTTTACAAGAAATTAAATTAGAATTTTCTTCACTTTTTACACAAGATAATTCATAATTTTCATTTCTTTTATTTTGAATTGATAAACCTTTTAAATCACAATTTATTCCTTTTATTTGTATATTATCTTTGAAATATTTTTCATCCATTGATTCTAATGAATATATATCAATATTATAACTTTTAATATAATATTCCATATTTTTATGTTCAGTGAAAATAAAATTAAATCTTCCTTTCATATTTGTATTTAAAAGATTTTCAATATTTTCATTTATTTCAAAAGAATTTTCAAATTCTTCAGATTTTTCATATATATAAGTTTTAGAATATTGATTATCTAATAATAATAATCCAATTTCATTTAAGTTAATAAATTGAGAATATTCAAAATTATGATTAATAATGACTGTTGGAATATAATATTTATCTAATATACATTCATAAAAATTTTGAAAAATGAAAATATCTTCAAAATCATTTACAACAATCACTTTTTGATTTATTAAATATTCATATTCCCTTCCAATATATTTATAAATAAATTGATATTCTCCTATATAATATTCTGATATTGAATATCTAAATGTATTTTCAATTTTATCTAATTTAGTATCTAAAATTAAAGTATTATTAATTGATTTTAAATAAATATAATCTAAATTTTCTAATGATGAATTATGAGAATTATTAATTGGACTAATATTTATTTCTTTAAAACTTGAATTATAATTAAATTCAATACCTGAATTAAGAATAATATAAATTTTATCAAAAATAAAATTTAATTCAAAAACATTGACTTCTAAAGCAATTGAAGATTGTTCATTAGATATAATTTGATATGTAACTGATGAATCATTATCATATTCTAATTTCATTCTTTCTATTTTATAAATATAAATTTTTGCATTTTCTTCAAGTTCAAATGATAAAATTATTTTACTTCTTTTATAATCACTAAATATTAAAACTTTTCCAGATAATTTTTTCTGAGTAGAAGGATTATTATAATCAATATTACTATAGACAGATGATATTTCTTGTATTAAGAAATTATCTGAAGATACTTCGAAAGTATTAATTCCGACATATAATTTTTCTGGAATATTAATTTTAAAATCAGCCTCTTCTATTGACTTTGAAATAAATATATGTTCTGTTATTAAAATATCATTTATAAATAATTTATAATAACCAGCTTCAAAATTTATAAAATCATCTGGTAAATAACACCTATAAATATTATTAGTTTCATTACATAAACTTTGCTCAGTACAATTAATGTTTTTTTTTTCATTTCCATTATCAAATGTTAAATTTAAATTTAAATCAAGCTTTGATGATGATTTATATATATAAAAATTAATATATGGAGCATTATTATATATACAGATCAAATTTGGTGATGCTAATTTTATATCTATAAGGGAAATATTAAATGAATAAATTGGTGTATATAAATCATCTCCTTCTATAATTAATAATTTATAATCTTTTCCAGAAGTTAATTTTTCTTGAAAATTAGTATCTAATTGAAATTTTCCATTTAATAATGAAGTAAAATTATAATAGCATAAATTATTATTACAATTATCAATATTTGGATCAAAAAGAACTAATTTTAAATTATCAATTGATATATCAATAATATTTGTATTTAATTTAAATTCGTAATCAAATTTTTTATTATTAAATATATAATAACTTGAAGGAATTTGATTATCAAAATAAAGAAAATCAGTATAGTTTTCATAAATATTGACATAATCTTTAATTAGATGCTCCTGATCTTCATTTAAATAATTTTTAAAAGAAAAATAATTTTTACCGATTTTATTTATTGTAAATTCATATATTCCATTTCCAATTTCATTAAGTTCTTCTTTTTCTTTTCCTAAAATATAATTATATAAAATTAAACTTTCTTTCCCATTTTCAATATATCCTTTATAATATGTATTATTAAAATTATTATTTATTACATAATATTTCCTTTTTATTTTAAATTCTATACAAGAAATAATAATACCTGTTCTAATGGACTTTGAACATTCATCTATATAAAATAGTTCATATTTTTCATTTTTTTTAATAATAATTAAGAATTCAATTCTAAAAAATTTACCAATAGATGGGTAATAAATAATTCGAGCATCGTATAAACTAGTTTCTTTTTGGAGATAAAAATTAAAATGATTGTATGAAATCAAATTTAAAAATAATGTTATTTTTTCATTTTCAACAAATGATATTTCAGAATTAGCTGAATCTATTATATAATTATAAAATTTTATTCCTGTATGAAATTCATAAGAAAATGGTTCTTCATTTTTACATTTTAAAATAAATTTGAAAATATCATCTTTTATATTACTATTAGGTTTTATAATAAAATTAGTATTTACTAAATTTGATATTTTATTATTTTGAATTGGTTCTATTTTTATTCCACCTTCAATTAAATTATTTTTATAATACAATTCAATTGAACAATCCTCAATAAAATCAATACTTATTATAATATCTGTACTATTATTATAAATAGTTTGACATTTTTCTCCCTCTATTTTATAACTTCCATATTTTACTTTATTTATTTTAGAAGAATAATTATTTATTGTTATTTGAAATTCTCCTGATTCATTTAATTCTTCATAATCAATTGAACAATTAAGATATTTATCATTTGGATCTTCACAATTTAAATTATTAAAAGAATCTTTATATTTTTTTGAATTATTATAATCTTCAAATTCAAGCATAATTGTACAATTCTTTTTATTGTCATAATCTATCAAACAAAATTTAGTATTTAAAGAATATAAATATTCATTAAAAATTTCATTATCAATTTTATTATATAAATCTTCATTTGATGTATCAGTTTCCCATTCTTCTTGTTCAATTTTTATATAAATGATATTAACATCATATTCTTCTGTATTTAATATAATTTCATAATCATTAATTGTAAAATTTTCATGAGTATAAAATTCAATTTTATTATCCAATAATACTTTAATTTTTTCTATTTTATCCATATAAAAACTTTTATTAGGATCTTTAATAACATATTTAGAATTTTTATTTTCAAATTCAAATTTAATATATTTAATATTATTTGATAAAAAAATTGATTTATCTTTAGGAAATTTATTAATTGCTAAATAATGAATACCAAAAATTGAATAAGTACTATTTTCCATAGTACAATTTATTGTATTTAGATTTGGATTATATATTCCATTTCTACAATTTACTTCTTTTTCTTCAATTGTTATTCCATTATTTCTATATTCTAACATTATATTTGTAAATGAAGATTTTGAAATATCACAATATAAATCTGAAAAAATAATAGAATAATTGGGATAAAATTGATATTGAGGTAAATTTATATCTGTTAATTTAAAATTCTTTTTATATAAGAAATTATTAGTATCATTTTTTTCAGTTATAATAAGAGAATAATTTCCTACAGTTTTTAATAATAAAATTGATCTTTTATTATTTTTATATGGGAACCCACCATAAGGTTCATTATTTAATAATATATTAATTTGTGAAATAGATTTATTTTCAATTCCAATATTTGTTAAATTAAATCGTAAATTATAGTAATTACAATCAGTTAATTCTTTTTCAAATTGAAATAAAGAAGTATAATTATTATATACCTTTACAATTTGTTTAATTTGAAACATTTCTTTTGTTTTTTTACTATAAACATCAAATTTATATTCTCCTTCTTCATTTAAAAATATACTAAAATTTGTTAAATCATCATTATTAATTTTATTTAATATTATATTTGTATCATGAATATAAATATCAATATCAAAGAATTCTATTTCTTTTTTATTTGCATAAATTTTCAATTGAGCATTTTTTAATTCCCCATTTTCATTATTATAAAGAATAAATAATAAATGATTAAATATAAATTCTATATTTTCCAGATATTTATAGACTCCAATATTTTCAATACTTAATATATTATTATCTTCATATTGAAAATATATTTCATAATTATGATATTTATAATTATCTTCTAGTTCAAAGTACAATATTGTTTCATTTTTATCATGGTAATACGCAATCCAATTTATTTTATCCTCTTCTGAAAGTATATCTTTTTCAGGATTTTTTAAAAACATTTTGCTTATTCTTTCTTTTTTAGGAAAAATTGTAATTGTAATATTTTGGTTTGTATCATTTAAAGATGGGTAATTAATTTGGATTTCTGGTTTTTCCTTAATAATTATTTTTGGACTTGAATCAATATTAATAACTTTCAAATCTTTATCAAAAAAAATAATATTAAATTCATTTGTTTCATAAACTGGTGGAATATTTAAATACTCACATTTTAATATCATTCCATATAAATTACATTTTTCAGACATTGTTGAAATAAAACTAATTCTTTCAATATGATAACAATCTTTAAGTGTAAATTCTAAACTTTGTTTTCCAGAAAGAAAATGTATAATATAATAATCATATTTTTTTTCAATAATATCAGAACTATTATTTATTGTAAAAATATCATCATTATTATTAAAAGCCATTTTTTCAAAATAATAATCATCAGAAGTTGCATATATTTTATAATTTCCTGGTAATAAATCAACTAAATTATATGAATAAGTATATGAAATAATATTATTATCATAAATAATTGGTGTGGAACTTTTATTAAATTCAATATTATTAAATAAAAAAAGATCTATTGAACTAATATTATTTTCAAATTGTTTTGGATAAAAAATTTCAATTTCAAGAATTTTCGAATTTATTCCATTTATATTTTTACATAAAGTAGATTTTTTAAAAAAAAGATTATATGCATTTTTGATTAAATATGGAACATCTTTATTTAATTCATTATAAAAATTAATAATTAATTCATCAGGATATTGAAAATAATAACTATTATTTACAACAAAAAGTACATTTTCAATATATTTAAATTCAAATGAAGAAGTATAAAGTTGACATGTATCACAAATTGCAACTTCAAATCCTATCATCCCATAAAAATTAGTTTGTGAATATGGCATTATATTAAAAGGTTGAAGAACAATAACATCATGTACATGAATAAAAGATATTGTTTCATTTGTATAATCATTTTTTGCTCTATCAAATATATAAAGAGTCAAAATAGAAGATATTTCAATATATGACTTAGGAATTTCTATTGTTAAATTTTTTGGATTTAATTCTGAAATTGTGTAATTTGTAATTTCAATATATTTATGTGGATCTGAAAATAAAAATATAATTAGTATTTGTACTTGAGAAATTGGTTCTTTTAGTTTTAAATATACAAATGGATAATTAGAATTAGTTAAAATATATGAAATATGTTTTGCTAAACTAATAGGATTTTGATAAAAAAGAATACATCTATCACGTTTAGTGATGTCTCCAGATACATAATTTATTACTAATCCAAAATCTTCAACTTTACCGTTTAATAAACTTTCATTAAATGAGAAATATAATTTATTTGTTGCAATTATATCATTTTCTGTCATATTAAATGATAAATATATTTTATTATCTGAAATCAAATGAATTGTTTTTGGATAATTATCATTGAAATTAAAAGAAAATTCTATAACCGTTGAAAATATTTCATTTTTTTCTTTACTGTATTGATGAGAATTATTTGTTATACGTTCTATTCCATTACTATGTAATTTCCTCATTTTTTGATTATTGAAATCAAAGCATATATTATTTTTACATAATTTCAAATTATTTTTTGATTCTTTAAATGAGTAAATATATTTTCCATTTAATTTTTCTTCAAAATTTATTTTTACTTTATTTTTTGATGTTTTAATATAAAAATTATGTAAATCAATTGGACTTTCTAAAAGCTTTCCTTTGAATTGAATATTTTTTAAATTTGATAATTCCGTAAAATTAAAAAAAGGCTTGTCATTTTCCAAATAGATTATCTTTTCTTTTTGATTTGTAATTGAATTTATTTCACAATTTTCAAAATATATAAAATTTAATTCAAACATAATACTATTGTTTAAACTAAACAAAAATGGGAAATAATTTTCCTTTTTACCTAAAGTTGTTTTACATTGCATAAGAATTTCTAAATTTGAATCAAAATTCATTCCTTCAATAAAAAATCTTTGATTTAAATCAAAATCATCATCAATTAAATAAAAAAAAATCTTTTCTTTATCTAAATTTTCCAAACTATAACATGGGATTAAATTAATAAAAAATAAAAACAAAAAAACAATTAATTGTATAGTTTGAGGTTTTACCATCTTATTTCTTTAAAAAAATTTTATTAATAAAAAAAAAAAGGAGCTATAAAATAAAATAGCATTATTTTTTTTAAATTAATAATTGAATGTAAATTATTGTAATAATAAAAAAATTATAATTTTCTTTTTAAGTTATTTTTTTTCTTTAATTTTTTCATATAAAATAATAGATATTATCCTTTGTAATTTTTTTATATAAATTCATTTATTTCTAAATTATTATGAATTTAATAAATAGTTAAATTAAAATTTAAATAATTTTTCATAAAAATTCTTTTATTCTTAATTTTATGATTTTAAATTAAATTTTGATTAAAATTTATAAGTTATTTTATATTTTTAATTATTTCATTTTATCAATCAATAAATAATAAATAATAAAATGTCTTTCTTAAAATATTTTATAATTTTTATTTTATTGAATGCTATTATAAATTCATATCATTTTCAAAATTTTAATATGAAAAAAGGTTTATTTGAAGGATTATCTTTAAAAGATAATCAATTAAAGAATGAAAATAATTCATATATTTTCAAAACAATAAAAAATAAAGAGCCTAATTGTGAATTAGGAGAAATAATTAATGATAATAATGAATGCATATTACCTGAAGATTCAAAAAAATTGGAAAATAATAAATGTATATCAACTTATTGTTCTAATGACCAAGGTCACACATTAAAATGTATTGAAAATGGATTAATTCCAAAATGTATTTGTTCAGAAAATTATTTTGGACTATATTGTGAACACCATAATGATACATCAACTAAAATAAAAGAAGTTTTTCAAAAACTTTTAGAAGATTCTCAACAATTCAAAGTAAAAAAACAAATTTATTACTATATGATTAATTTTGAAAATGAAATTAAGGATGTTGTTAAAAATATATATGAAAAATGTTCAGAATATATATATCAACAAATTAAATTGACAAAAGATTCTATATTCAGAAATTTTATATATATTGATATTGGTGTTTATTGTGCTTTAAAAAGAGATCAAAATAAGATATATACTATAAATGAAGAAGATTATATAAAACAATATAAGAAAAGTTTAGATATCTTATTATCAAATAATGAATTTACATATTCTCAATTTTATTATATAATAAATGACGCTTCTCCAATGTTATCTTCATATTTTTTTACAAATAATATTGTTTCATTAGATAGAATGAGAATAGCTGCAAAAAGTAATAATTTAACATTTATAGATCCTTCACATTGTGGTTCATCCATTTTAACTCCAACACCAAATAATGCAAATTCATTATATGCTATTTTAATTTTAAGTAATAATTATGCAAAATTAGTTTACAATAATTTTACTATTTCAGAAATAATTCATTTTGAAGCCTATTTATTTGATTTAGATGGAAAAAAACCAACAAACAAAAATATAATTAATCAATGTTCCTCATTAATAATTTATATGAATCCATTACCTTTGATTAATTTTACTTTATTTTCAAATTATTCAAATTGTTCAAAAAATGGAATTGATATTTATAATAAAAATGATCCTGCATTTATTGATTCATGTTTTATTTGTGAAGGATATGATTATGATTTACCTATTGAATATAATAGAAATTATATTTTTCAAAAATATAATATTTCAAGTTTAGTTCAAAATTGTTCATTTGAAGGAATTGATCAAAGTACAAAAAAAGTAAAAATGATTTGTGATGACTTAGATTCAATAAGTACATTCGCATATAATATAACAAATATTTCAAAACCTTTTGAAAAAGTTAATAATTATTCAACTGTATTCAATTGTTATAATAAAGTTACAAAAATATATAATAATTTTGCATTTTGGTTTTATACTTCTTTAAATTTCGTTTTATTTTTTTTAACTATTTTTTTTATTTACACAAATAATTATGAGAGCGCAATTAGAAATGATAATTTAAATAAAGTTAAATTAGTTTCATCAGAAGTAATAGAAAAAAATGATTCAGGGAGTAATAATGATGATGATGAAGAAAATAATTATGAAAGAAAAAGTTTTGGTAATTGTTTTTCTAATAATATTTTTCAACTTCATCCTTTAATATCAATTTTTATTCCTTCAATTATTAGAAATCAATTAATATCTTTATGGATTTTTTTCTTTAGTTTAATTAATATTTTTGGTTTTAATGCATATTATTTTAATGTAAATATGTTTGAAAAGAGAATTAATGATTCATTTAGAAATAATTTTTTTTATCCTATGAAAAGAGAATTTCATAGAATTATTTATTCAATTTTAACAATGATGTTTTTTAATATTTTAATTAGATTAATTGTTATTGTTTCATTAAGTAAATTTAATCAATTAGGTAATACAATAAAAGAAGGAAATGATGACGCAATTTCTGAATGTAAGAATTTTGAATGTAAAATGTTATTAAAAAGAATAATTGCTATTATTATTATTTTAACTATTGATGTCTTTTTTTATTATTATACTATTGTTTTTTGTGCAATTTATAAAAATACACAAGCAGGTTGGTTTTATTCTGGAATTTGGGGATTTATTTGGAATAATGTTTTTTCTTTAATATATATTATTGTTATATCTATTGTTGAATCTTTTGGAAAAGAAATGATAAGTTATTATATGAAAAGATTATTTTGTTTTTAAAAATTAGTTATTAATTTATTTATTTTTTTTTATTTTTATAATTTTTTATATTTTAAAAAAATAATTTTCTTATTATTTTCGTTATTTTTAATGTATTTTTTTTAATTTTTAGTTTTTACTATTTAATATATAAGATAAA
>JAEEGL016838691.1_pt1 | contig 19402 bp, 19 predicted proteins | sample 9134231 | NCBI WGS metagenome assembly JAEEGL01 (sample SAMN16246548, study PRJNA631951) | gut metagenome | biome: gut microbiome; feature: rumen; material: fiber-attached | host: Bos | place: Iran: Karaj | collected 2018-10
GGAACTGGATAAAGAGAAACGCAACGAGATACTCCTCGCCGCCCTTGACCTTGGTGCAGGTCTGCGCCAGCTCTCACGCCTCACAGGAGTCACCTATGGTGTCATCCACCGCCTCAGCTGCACGCGCAAAACAGATCAAAAGTGATCAGAGAACCGTCCCCTGATCTTGATCTGGATGATATCGAAAAGTGATCAGAGAACCGTCCCCTGATCGTTGTGAAATCCGCGATATTCTCACGGATATACTTATATACGTTCTTATTTCCCTTTATTACCTGAGTGTACGATGAAGTCTTGAATTCCTCACCATAGATAACGGAAAGATTCTCTACATTGATGGCAAATTGATGGTGTGCCAGTACATGTTCATAAAAAACCTTAGTCGCATCATCGGGCTTCCTGATTCTCTCGAATGTCAGACTATATGCTTGAGTCGTCTTTATTGCCGCTTCTTGTGTAATTACAGAAATATTGTCGCATACTACGCCATACATCCCGTTTAGATAAGCCTTCTCACTATCATCAAGCAACAGTCCTTGAGGTGACTCGCACCAGAACAGCATCAACATGGTTTTCTGATCCGATGTAGATGGTATCTTCAATATCTCCCTGACACAATGGTTCCAACCATCAAAAACTTTTCTAAAAAAATCTTCATCAAATTCCTCAGACTGATACGCAGAAACGATGAAGTCTGGCACCTTCTTTGCCGTTTGGATAAATAAATCAAGCCTAACTTCGTCTTTTTGTTTTAAAAGATACTTCAGTATAGAGTAATTCAAAATGCTCTCATGTGAGAAATTGTCCGTGTGTAATGATTCTATTATCTTGCCACAACTCTGCAACTCCATGTTGTATGCCGTCGTGGTGCCTTGTCGTACAGAATGTAGAAACTCAAAATCGACATTGGTCAATGTCCCTGGATATGTAAAAGAAAGATAGGCCTGGTAGTCGTCATCTATATATCCATTGCGTACAAGCGCATGTAGCACTTTTGCTTTCTCTTCATCATTCCCGCATAACTTCGTAGCTATACCCAATGTTTTTTCGGTGTCATCTATGTCAAGTATTATCTTTTGTAGCGCATAGTTGGTGATAACTTGAATATTCTTTTGTACTTTATTCTTAGCAGCAACCAGTTTGAAAAGTTTATCATTCAGTTCAGCCATCACTTCACCGTATGTTTCATCTTTATCCACCTCTTTTACAATATCGTTGAAGCGATAGTCCCATGTCCTTCGGTATTCATTGCCATCTTCCTCTTCAACAAATCCATCCACTACATTGGCCTCAATCTGATGAAATAAGTCATCACGTTCTATCACCTCTTCCAGCTCATGCCGTTCTTCGTTTATAATCAAGGCTATGATATTGCCTTTCGTCTGAGCCCACACCGTAAGAATCTTCCTTTGCTTAATTATTTCACTCTTAGCATTTTCTATTTGCTTACCGAGGTCTTCTAACACCTTCTCATCGCTCCCTGTCAACATACTAGAAAACTCCTTTTTATTCTCAAAAATATTATAAAGGCAGCCTTTCTTGCTATGAGCCTCTGCATAATCTTGAGGATAAAGATTCTTATATATGGTCAATGCCAATAATTTCGTTTGCGACAAAGATTTTACGAGAATCATTCGCTTATAAACACCATACTCGTTCATGATATTTAGAAGTTGTCTCATTCCCCCGATATAGAGCCCAAGTGTCATGATATCCTTGTCTTCTACTTTGTCCAATACTGGTTTGTAGTTCTTTAAAAGGTAGTCACTCGCATTAAAATGGTCAACCACAGGGATTACTGGTACTATATAGTCAAAGAACTTAGTCCTTTCCTCTTCCTGAAACACATTATCTTTAATTGCATAGACAAATACGATTCTCTTACATTGAGATTGATAGTATTCTGACTCATTCAGCAGCAGGTTTATCTCTCGGAATTTCAAGAAAAGTTCCTTCGGATTATCTATTCTATCTAAATCCTCAAAGATAACAAGGTCGTAATTCCCTGCTTTAAAGAAGTACAACAGTTCATCAATAAGTGTATTGAAATCTGCAGTTTCATCTTTTACATTGAACTCAACATCCTTGATTTTAATACTATTGATTCCGAACTTGGCTGCCCTTCTTATGATATGGGTCAAAACACATATCGAAATAAAGAATATAAAACCTATCGCAATAATATTTGTCCATTCAGCCAACTTTGTTAACAACTCCTGTAAAACTGTTCCAGCAAAGGGATTCTTAAGTCCTAACCCATCTATCCATTCGGGCTTCCACAATTTTATGCCATATAGAACTATTATTAAGGTACAAATCGCATAGCATATAGCCTTTATGTAACCCCTATGCACAATCCTCCTATACTTACTCAAAGGTGTTTGGTTGGGGTTCGACTTATACAGGACGTGTTGAAAGATAGTACGCTCTACTTCTTGCTCATTAAAGTTTTCATTTCCTTCTTTTGAAATATATCTGGAGAGTGAAAGTTTCAAGACCTTCTTGAAAGGATGCTTTCTTAACACCGTCTTTATGATGGAACTCTTCCCCGAACCATAGATACCTGTTAAGGCAATATTGAAACAGTCCTTATTCCTTATGGCAAAGTCCAATTCTCGTACGCTTTCATAACCTGGATCAGTCTTTTTCAAGACACGAGGAGACATCGCACTCCTAAACCCATGTTTTAGGAGGTAATTATGGATCAAACTGCATATTGTTTTAGCAAGCCTATCCTTAAGATTTAAGACATCCTTACGCCAGTAGATCCATCTCCTTTTTTTCATATATTTCTTTGGCAATAATCCGTAACACATGTTGCATATGCATTTCAGCCCATCTTTCTTTGTCTGATGCCACAATGTATTAGAACTTAATCCCATATAATGTCTTTATATAAAACGCCAACCAATCCCTGCTTACTCCAAACATTTCATGTCTTTCTCTTCCTTTATTTTCAACATCCCATCATCTTTCATTAAGGTCTCCGCAAAGTTCATGCTTTCTCCTTATGCTCAATGGTTTTGTCTATGAGCAGGCGTTGCAACCTCATCTTAACACTCCTCCTCCAACTGTCAACTTTCAATTTTCAATTCGAAAAGTCTCTCACCTTTCACTCGCTAAACGGATCAGTCCATTTGTAATTTCTGACAATATCTCTTACACTTTCTTCATCAGACAATGATCCGCTGAAATTTCCATTATCTAACTGAAGATTTCCATCTTCATCAAAAGATTGCCATTCTGTATGTTTCTTGTAATCTTCTTCAGTGATAATATTCTGCCGTTCACCTTTAGGCGTCAAATCTAGAGTATCTAATGTACGTTGTACATCATCATCCGACAAGCGATCCAACATCAGAGCATTACAAACCTTCCCTGCATAACTAGTTGGTCGAATGCTCTTCAGCTGTATCGGTCTTGACTCATTAATGCCAAATAAAGCACCCTCAGTTTGCCAAATACCATAATCTTTTAATCGGTTTATTTCTACACAAGCATGCGGATTACCAACGAACAGATTTCCATCCAAATTTTCGAGATCTCCCGATATCACACGAATCATCACGATTTGACGATATGTCAGTTCTCCAATCATCGTAATCATCTGGTGCATATCTTGGAATTCGATATTGGCGCCATGCTTATAGAACTCACCACCATAGTAACGGCCAAGCACCTCAATTTTCCTCATTTCACTCTGACGGATAGCCTCAATCGAGACATGCTCTGCCGTCTCATACACTTGTTGGTAGTAAGCATCCTCTAAAACGATATCCTGAGAAGGTCCATTTCCCATATCATTAGCCGCTAGTTCAAAATATGTCCTCTCAGCGATATCAAATACCAGGTTATGCTTGGTCACCTCCCGTTTAGACAAAGCCCTGCTTTGCACTTCGTCATAGCAGTTCTGCATCACCCCTTGCATTGTACTTCTAACAATTGCTTTGGCTACGCCTAACGTCAAACCTGCAGGAAGGTTATATGCAGTGACAAGAGCTGTGAACCCTGCATCTGACAGGTTTCCTGTCAGCTGGGTTATCACATTCCTCATTATATTGTCTTGATTGTTCATCTCATGTCCTCATTGTCATGATATTATCGTTATCCTCACCCCTTAATTATCAATTTTCAATTTTCAATTTGAAACGCCGTTATTTCCACTGGTTTACATGCCTATATTGTTCACTCAACTCCAACAACCTTTTGAACTTCTCCACCCTTTCCAGCTTCATCTCTCCTGCATTCATCAGTTTCCGCTGGTGTTTCACCCAATTGAGCATATCGTGCTCCTCTATTCTATGACGTGAGGGATTGCGATGATTCGTCTCTATGAATCTCTTCATCTCATTATATCTTATATTCCATCGTTCATCTTGCGTCATCGCTTCTTCCCTTACCCGCTTTGCTATAACCTTTAACCCTGAACCGAATTTAGCCTCTCACCTTGTACTCGCTAAACGGATCAAAACGGATCAGGGAACCGTCCGTAATCTTCCTTCTTCTTTTAAAAGATTGGACGTATACTCATATCAGCCCAATTCTTGTTGCAGCTTCCTTGATTTTTTCAAGAGCTTTCTCTTCCGTATAGTTTTCGTTAAACCGATTATAAACATATAAAGATAATTCTTTCCATCTTCCTGATTCCTCAATCTTCATTATTTTCTCAGCAAATGCTCTCGGATTGATGTCTTTGACGACCAATTCTGGCACACCACATATCGACGCATTAAATCCCGCATTACTAACAACTGGCACAACACCCATCGACATCGCCTCTGTCAATGCATTCGAATGACCTTCCTTAGGCTCATTTGAAGGGAATATGAAATAATGAGATTGAGAGAGCACATCAGAAATATATTCCATTGGTTTAGATCCCAAAAGTTGTATTTTCTCTTTAGGTATCCCTTGAGCAATAATGAGTTCATTTAATTGAGAGAGATATTTTTCAGAACATCCACCAATTAGTTTTAGTGTTGCATTATAATGAGCATCCAACAAACGCTTAAGTGTAAGTATCACCACTTCAATATTCTTGGTGGAACTTAACCTTCCAAAATAAATGAGTAGTAGTTCTCTATCTTTCATCATTATATGGTCGTAACATTTTATCCATGACAAAATTGGGATAATATATGGTATTTGCCTTCCAATGCTGATTAATGAACTCTATATACTCTTGTCCTTGACACAATACAACATCGGCATGTTCTATTATGAATTGCATCATTCTTCTATATAACCAATGATGTTGGTTGAACGTTTTTACCATAGTTCCATTTCTCAGTTCGTATGTCGTTTTCCTACCAAAGCATCTGGCAATCATAAACAGTATGAATTCATAAAACAATTGATGCTCATAGAAACCTACCATATGCACAGGTATCTTTGGATTATAGATTAATGCCCCCATAAATAAAAACGGCGTTAGTAAATACTCTTTAAGAAACGTCCATTTCCCTCTACCTAAGGTCGGTTTCTCCACCACCAGAACTTCTATATTCAGCCTACGATACAATTCAATAGTTCGCAAACATCCACGTTCGCCACCACCAAGTTTCTCTGCAGAGAGCCCTCTCCCCGTTGGAGCATAAAAAATCAATCGTCTCACTCTTTTATTTTAATGATCTTAGCAGGAACACCTCCCACTACAGCATTATCAGGAATATCTTTGGTAACGACAGCATTGGCCCCTATCGTTACATTATTTCCAATCTTTACCGATCCGAAAATCCTTACACCCAGCCCAAATCTACAATTGTCCCCGACTATTACCTTGTCATCTTTGGTTTTGGAACTGAAAACAACACCTGGTAATAAAGTGCAATTTTTCCCAATTCGTACATTTTCCCCCACATGAACAAAATCACCAGCATGATATATCATTAATCCAGGACCTATTGTGTTGGGATATATCGTGTACCTCAATTTAAAACCTAACCTTTTATATCTAAACCAATGCCACAAAAATGGGAACAAATAGATAATGCCCCCCCCATTTCGTTTTTCCATATAATATTCCACGAACCTTAGATGGCGTAAATAATGGTATATATACCATTTCTCGTTATGTAGAATCCAATCAGTTATTGTTGGTTTCTTTGTGAATCTTTTCTTGTCTTCTGCAAGATATAATCTTAAATCTTTTCTTGTCCGTATCATATTAATTTCCTATACTCTGCCAGATATCTCTTCGCTGTCTCTCGAACATCAAAATGTTTTTTTATAAATTGACATGCTTCATCCACTTGCTTCTGGTCTTTACCATTCTTTAAGAAAGAACCTATTTTATCTGCTAAAGATAACGCATCTCCTGATTCGAAAGTCATGCCCAATCTTCCATTATCAATTACTTCCATTGGCCCCTCAAGATTAGATGTAATAACAGGTAATTTAGCGGCCACAGCTTCTGCGAGCGTCAAACCAAAACCTTCTGAAACACTTGGCATAACAAATAGGTCGTATCCACATAAACGTGGATAGAACCACTCCCTTGGCTTCATACCCAAGAAGTGAACATATTCACAAAGATTTCTTTGATTGACGAATCCTTCAAACTCCTTCCGTAGAGGGCCATCACCTATCAAATCTACCGTAAATCCTACAATACCCCTATTATTCACCAACTCATCGACAGCATTCACCAAGATTCGTTGGCCCTTATCTTCATGTAATCTACCAACACATACTATTTTCTTTACTTCGTCATTAGGATTCTTCTCTATAGGATTACAACTTATATTCTCTGTATGAATTCCATTGTATATCACAATGCCATCATGAAAGCCTTGCATTGCCGTATGATCCTTCACCGCTTTCGAGATACAGAATAGCCGTTTATACTTTGGATATTCTTTGCTGTCACTATGTGTATTATGAATGGTGCGAACCAAATTATAATGTCCCCATATCAACTTTGACTGGTCATCAAGATGACAATGCAGAATTTCAGGTTTTAATTTTCTAAGCAGCAAGTTTAATTTAATAATAGGCCATGGATTCTTGCTACCAGGTTTTCGGCCGATACAGTGCACATGCACTCTATTGTCTATTTTCTCAAACAAACCCTTACTAATGTCATCATTGATAATAATCAGGGACATGTCTGCCGAATTGATTTGCTCATTGATGATGTCAACCAACATTGTCTCAATGCCACCTGTACCAAGACTCCATAATAGATGCGCAATTCTCATTGTAGCCAGATTTCTTTTTTAAGGTGCATCTTAATTAGCAATTGTTGTAGTATCCACATCCACTTCCCAATTGTTTTATAGCGGAATCCTTTAACATCTATCACCGCCATACCATGAGGGTGCTGATTATAGGTATGGGTACCATATCTGAATTCTCCATAATGCGAGGAATGATAACGAAAAGTTTCTTCAAAAGAGAATCCATTTTGGTCTATTCTCATAGTTTGAAATGATATAGCGTGCCCGTATGTATGGTTACATTCCTGAGCTGGACGTATCAGTTGACCTTTATATTCAAATATCATTCCAGCATTTCTTGCGATGTTCTCACTAAATCTAATCTTTTGCTCTGACTTATAATCGCCAGCTAAATTATTTGCTCTATATACAGTCAGTGTCTTACCATTTGGGGTCGGAACGCATGTGGAGAAAACATAATATCCCTTTTCGTCTTTATATAATATAGAATCTGTCAGTTTCTCGTTGATTAGCAGCTTTACAAACGCAAGAGAATCGCTTTCTTGATGATACACATAGAGATTCAACGCTCCCGATGCATTGTTCTCAGGACAGACATACACATTATTATCCTCTCGCCATATCATAGGGAACGACAGGTGCGTATCCGAATCAAGAATGATTTTGCAATCAGTTACTGTCCAATTATTTCTGTCAATTGTTAGTTTTGCAATACGTCCTCGATGTACCTTATAGTCGAACTCTTCCACAAGAAGAGTGATAAGTTCATCATTATAATCCAAGATAAATGGATCTGCGAACCACTTCTTCCCCTTATACTCACCATTGTCTATCCAATGGATTCGCCCTGCTTTAAGGTCGTCATAGCCATTTTCGCAGATGCCTAACAGCCATGCAGACTCCTGAAGTTGGCGTTTGTATTTTGTAAACCTATTCATTTCAATCGTTTAAGCACTTTGCCAAACAATGAGCCAAAGAATTGATTTCTGGCAACCTTATATGGCTGAAGGTCATCCTTGACATAAAAATATTTACATTCACTATTCCGATAGTCCTTTAACCATTGCCAAAGTGATATCTTTCCCTTAAGTACAAATGTCAAATCACGAAATTCTACCATAGAATTAATCTCTCTGATGTTACCTTTTGCTTCTTGTGTATAATCTTTTACCTGCTGAGTCAAAGCCCAAACATACGGTAGGTTGACACCTGCAACAGACAAGGCATAAGTTGTGGCATCATTACGCAGATTGATTTCCACGAAATAATATTCCCCTTTGCTTTCAATCAATTCAATACCAAACAATCCTTCATAGCCTATAGCTTTCACCATACTCTCTGTTTTTTGACGGATTGCCTTTGGAAGTTTATCAATTGGACGTGTTGTAGAATAGGTGGTTCCCCCAAGATGATCACGATACTTCAACACATAACCAGGAATGATGACATCTCCATTTACAGAAACCCCATCTATAACGATCTCTTCATCCTTATGAATGTATTCTTGTATTTGAACGATATCGTTTGTTTCGTACATGGAAAGTATTTGATGCAACTCGTTTTCATTATAACAAACATCAAAACGCTTTCCTCCATGAATGCTTTCCAATGGTTTCACTACACACGGATAGCATGGAACAACCGGAGTGTTGTTTCCTATAATATGCATCATTGACATCGGCACCTCAAAACCAATCTCTTGGGCCACCTCCACCTGAACTTGTTTGTCCATAAAATGAGCCGTATTCTCATCAAGCAAAGCTGCCACATCGTCAGAGCAGAGAATGACAGACTGGTTAATAGGGTAATTCTCTCGTAGCACCTTCACAGCCTCATTACCATCTGCTACAATAAAGCTCTTTTTTACATAGCGTGAAGCTAATACATAACTATTCTTGCCATGTATATCCTCCAGAATTACATCAACCTCAACACCTCTCATGCCAAGACTACGCACCATACTCAGTGTATTATGGTGAGTACCACCAATAACTACGGCCTTCACGATTTCAATATTTTTTGTTTCCCTTCAAATGAAGTTTGTTTAGAAACCAATTAGAATATTGCTTAAAAAAGGGTTTTTTGTCTTCAGGGAAATAGGTGAGGAAACCATGTGACAACTTTATCTCTTTCAACCATGTCTGAAAAGAGATATCTCGATGGAGTAGTGACATAAAATGATGCATGTCCCAAATATAGTAGCCTGGAGCTGTTTCCGATGTTTCTGATATGGCTTGTCCATGCAAGTCGCATATATGCATGAGGGGCAGATTGACACCATATTTATATACGAAGCTGTTGGCACCGTCATTCCGAAGATTGATCTCTGTAAAATAGAATTTACCATCTTCTCTATTATGCATCATTTCTACGGAGAACAAACCCACATACTCGATAGCCGTGATCAATTTCTTAATCGGTCTGATTATACATTCATCAGTCAATGGTTGCATATTGGCAAGACATTCCAAACCCACATATTTGGGATACAATGTCAGCTTATTTTCCACACATGGAATCTTCACATCTCCAGATGACAGACCACACCCCAAGATGGATATCTCATAGTCATGATCTATATATTGCTGTACGATGACTTTCTGCGTATGTTGAAGTGAACTTAAGTTTTTATTTACATCCTCTCGATTTCTACATATCCTAATATCAGCCTTTGCCCCTCTTAAACTGGCAAGCGGTTTAATTAATATGGGGTATTTAATTGTATTTATCTGAGCCTCATATTCTTCTAACATCCAACTTTGGGGAACATTGAATCCTGCATTAATAGCAAGTTTTACTTGGAGCTCTTTCTCTAATAACTGCTCTATAGAGTAAGAACCCTGTGTGTGCTCAAACAGGAATCTTTCTTTTAGATTTTCCCGATTCTGTTCCAATACAAGAGCAGCGTCATCACAACTGGCTATAATGGGTATTTTTTCCCCTTCCGTTTCTTGTGGAAATGATGCGAGGATATCAACACATACATTAGAATTGGCTCCTCCGTACAACTCCTTGCAATACCTGCTGGCTTTAACCAATCCTCGCTTATCACCCCACACACAAGCAATGACATAGAATCCTTCTCGACCTAACACTTGAGTCAATCCAAGTGTATTAGTGTGGTCATTGCCTAAAATTATTACTTTCTTCATTTTCTGACTATGTCAATTGTAAACTATCAATTGCATTTCTCAAAAATGATAACGACTCCTCTCTCAACAGACACAGTTTCTCATCTATCGCATGATAATCAATTTCTTTTTGTTGCATCTCTTTTATATACACTTCAAAAGGTTTTTGTTCATTATAATGCCTATCTTCTAATCCAAATTTAGCTAATAAGTTCAATTTTCTCTCATTGCGACCAGTTGTATCATTAGAAATACAGATGAATTGTTTTTTAAAAAGAATACAAAAAACCACACAATGGAATGAGCCTGTAATTACAAATCTCGCATAACGAATCCGATTTAACCAATCAGCTACAGAAGGAAATGGAACGTATACGAAGCCTTTTATGTAACGGTGGGTATATACAGAAACAGCTTTCCAATGCTTTTCATTGGCAAAATTCAATGCCGCTTTTTCAAAATTTTTTTTAGAATACAACCTAAAACAAACCAATTCGTTCGTTTGTCTATGTTCGTCGTATTTACCACAAAGGTTATCATAGGAAACAGGCAGGAAAGTCGGATCAAGAACCTCTGTGGCATAAAGACCAAATGTTTCATGACAAATTGATAACCCTATTTGTTCCCTCACACTAATATGAGAAAACTTTTTTAGGAGCTCTATATATTCTTCCGTATCGGGGAAATTCCATTTATGTACACCAAAACTTGCAGCATAAGAAATTCTTTTGGCAGTTTCAGGTAACCAAGAAAAAAAATACACATGCGGATTTGTGTCCTTTGTAATATTAGGATTCCAAACTTGATCACTCCCCACAATGTACAAATCGGCAACAGGCGGGTCATTGGTTAAATCTTTCTCTGAATAATACGCTCGCGTAAAAGCGGTTGGTAAGTATTTTTTTCTAAACTGCCCAAAAATTAATTGTTCATCTACTATGCTATAAACAGAGAATTTCCGTCCTTGTAGAGGCAAATTAATTATAGTAACCTCATGTCCCCATGAACTCAAAATATTGGTAAGTGCATAACATTGTAAGTTTGCGCCATAATTATTTTCCCTTGAAAAGGTTAAAAGTCCTATTTTCATATAAATTTACAAATTTGTTGAGTATTTATTCTTTGGGAGCCTGCCACCATGAATTGATCAGGAGCCTTTCCTATTGAAATGAAAACAATTGCTATTTCTGATTCATCATGACCAATAATACTTTGAATTTTTTTTCTTGTTTTTCTATCCACACTGGCATTTAGAGTACAAGCACAAATATTATAATAGTGCAAAGCATATAATAAATTCTGTGTAAAAATTCCAGCATCAAGGTATGCAGAAGAACGACTCCTATAACTCCAACATTTCATGTCTGATGTAATGAGAAGAATCTTATCAGCCTTGTGACCAAAACCACGATTTCCATTCTGTAATTTAAGAACTTGCTGTTTTTTTTCTTCAGAATCTATCACATATACTTTTATACTTTGCCTGTTACACGCAGACGGAGCAGTTTGAGCCAATTTTATAGCTCTCACAATCGTATCTTCATCTATCTTTTCATCGGAATACCATCTAACAGAATGTCTTTGATGAGCAAATTCTGAGAAATCTGCCGTTCTATTAAAATACTCACTTCTATTCGTGTTATAACAAGCTTTCGTATCATATAACTTATCTTGCAACAATGTATTAATACCAGTAACTATGTCATTTGGTAACCTATAATCAGCAGATTCATGAATTCTTAAATATTGTTCTAAATCTTTAAGGCATATCTGTATCTCCATGTGATTTTCCGTGTATTTATTTATGCCGTCTGCACAATCTCTTATTAAGCCTCTCACTATTGCATATCCAAATCCAAGTCTTCGCTCTGGCATTGTAATTCCTTTCTCCAACACATGACTTGATACCACCAAATTTGTCAAATCACTTTTTTCATTTCTCACCACAGAACTTTTCATGATATCCCATTTAAACCAATAGATATATTCTGGTATAAGGAGAATGCCATATTTAATGCATTTCAAAAAATTCACGCACCAATTTGATCTAAATCCTTTCATGTTATTTCTCATATTTGTTAAAAGAAACATTCACATCCAGTTTCTCCCTAATAATCTGAAATTTAAATGTTTCTTGAATCCAATATTATTTAATTTATTAATTTTTAAAATCAAAACTACAAGCATTAGTAAAAATGATATTTGTATGGGTGCAAATAGCATATCATTTTTCATAGAGATAACGATGAGCAATACATAATAATAGAATGCAGTTTTTGGAATCAAACCATTTTTTCTGTGATGATAGAAAAACTGTAACATTACGATGGTTATATAAATGTATAAAACTAATCCGACAAAACCGAATTTTACAAATGGCGTAAACCAAACGAGGTCACCAGAGTCAATTTGCTGTGGAATCCAGACCCCTGTTTCTTTGTCTATTTTTCTAGAGCCTAAAATAAAGTCGAATTCTTTATATGTTTTAGGAGAATCTTCATGACGCATACCAACTCCTGTAAGCATATATTGGGGATTATTCCTAAAATAATCAAAGCGCTCCACAAATAGCAATACTCTGAAAGCTAAAGTTCCCCCCTGATCATCATAGCCATTGGCAGCAGCCATTGCGTAATCAGTGTGGAGAACCGTTTGAATATCATCGGAAGTACTGATTTGACCCTTGTTCTCAAATCGAGCAAACACGAGGTCTCCAACCAAAAGAAGTGCTATCAAGCCTATCAACGTGTACTGTACCAATTTTCCAAGCTTTCTGTTCATTAAAATATAGAGGAAAATCGTTATTACATAGCCAATCATAACCCCTCTGTGCTGAGTTAGTATCAAGGACAACCCCATAACACCTAGAACCAATAAACTTTTCAATTTAGAAGCGTCTATTTTAATTGTCGCGTATATCAAAAGGAAATACAACAATTTTGGTATATTTCTGAAACGGACCATTCCATTGTCTTGAATTCGCATTGTCTCCAAACCTACAAAGTCCGACAAAATTGGCAAATTATGGATTGGCTGTGTGACATAAATAATTGATGTGAAAAAAGTTGCCAGCGATACGTTTACCAGCAGACGCTTGATTTGCGAGGGAGACATCTCAATAAATATGACATATGACAAAAAAAACAAATATCTACGATATGTTTTCACCGCAAATCCCAACATCTCTTTCTGCAAAACAATTGTTAAGATAAACTCAAAAGTTAGATAGGCAATAAGTATCAAAAACCACTTAAAGATCGGTGCACGAGATAGATGAGAAATGTCTCTTTTTGACCATAAGCGTTGTATCCAGATATAGCCTAAGAAAAGTAGAGCAAAATCACTATATTTGCTGATTGGACTATTTTCAATCCATTCAGGATGTAACAATAAAAAACCATCGGTTAAGAAAATGAAAAAGATAAAACCACTCTTAGCCTTTTCCCCCTTATCGTGTAAATAAATTGCATAAATAAGTATTAAAACACAAAGAACGAAAACTATCATAACACTACAAATTAGTACTTGTAATATTCAGGACAATATATTAAGAAAACAATTTGATCAATAATTTGCGGAACGGCAATGTAATGTAGTAATACAATGCCAATTGGGCAGTTTGCCAATTGAATTGACATCCTCTTGCGTTGCCATACAACGCTGTTAGCATCCAATCCTCATGGAGAAATCTATTTAATAGTCCCGACTTTCTTAACAAATAATGATGTTTACTCTCTATATAGTCTTTTGCAATTGGTAATCTCATCGGATCATTAGAAATACGGCTGCCATCAGAATCATCAATATTATAAAAAACTAATGGCTCTTTGTGGCAATAGTATATACTAGACATCTGCGATATCCGGATTAGCAATTCGTATTCCTGAAGCTTATTTAAATTTTCATCAAACCCACCGACCCGTTTAAGAATTTTATTTGTTACTAAAAGGCAAGACGTCGACGTGAAACTGTGTCGAAAAATCTTCTTTGATAAATCTCCTTCACACTTATAAGTTAAACCCTCTAGAGTTTGACCCTGTACTGTCCCATTATTTATCCTTTGCATCAGTCGCAAACAATACACACACTCACATTTTTTTTCTTCTATAAGTTTGACTTGTTTTTCAATTTTAGTAGGGAACCATGTATCATCATCATCTAAAAAGGCCACATATTCACCCTTGGCAGCATTAATGCCAAGGTTTCTTGCATAGTTACCTCCACGACTTTCCGCTTTGGGTATTGAAATGTATTTAAGATCATTTCGGCGACTGCACATTTCATCCGTTCCATCCGTTGACGCATCAGAGACCACAATAAGTTCCATATTTGGATATGTCTGTGCAAGCACACTATCAATAGCCCTTTTCAACAAGTCTTTTCGATTGTGTGTAGTAATTACAGCTGAAACAAGCTGATTCTCATAAGTGTCCATTTTATCTTCTTTATGAACTAACATATTTTAGACTTTCTCTTTATTATTAGTTTGACTTGCGACCGTCCGTAAACTATAACTTCAAGGTAACACCTATACACCTATTTGGTTAATTGAAAGTTGACAATTAATTAATTTCTTCCTCTGGTTTATGAAGAGGTTTATGAGTGATCTCATCTCGCTCTAGACGAACTTTCATCAGCTTCTTCTCCTCATGCATGGCTTTCATTTCTGCCATGCATTCACCGTTTTCATCAAGAGTGTAAACCTTACCCATAAATCACATTCTTGACTCTATTAATACTTCCCTACAACCCATTTGAGTGGCACTCTTTTAAAAAGTTCCATGAAGAAAGTGCATATAATGAATTCTGCACTGTATACAATCAATAAGAACAATAATCGCGACAACAATGTATCAGGGAGCATCAACTCATAAAAATTGAGAACAAAAAAATGCAATGGTATGAAATGGACTCCATAAACGACCAAAGAGTTTCTTCCCCAATATTCAAGAATTTTAGATTCCTTTATCTTCTCACAAATTAAAGTGAAGGCCATAATGCCGGTAATTGATGTAACCCAAAATACAGGAAGGCTTACAATTTTCAGCGCCATAATTGCAGTAAAGACTGGAGGTCGCTTTCCCAAAACAATAAACAGAAAAAATAGAGCAAATACATAAATTACCCCCCCCATTTCAGACTCTTCTCAAAAAGTTCTTGCCTACTCTTAACAAAGAATCCTAATGCGACAAAAAAGATGGAGCCTAGTGACTGTCGGAAACAAAAGAAATTATATCCTATGTCATAGTCATTCAAAACTATGGCTACGATCAAAAGTAGCAGTGACGAAATAATCAAGCTGTATTCATTCTTGTATAATCTCAAAAAAATATAGATGTAAACTTTGGAAAGGATGAGAGCATTCAAAAACCAGTAATGAGTTCCTCCTGATTCAATCCAATAATCCAAGACAGCATGAATGGAAAATCTGTCAGATGATGACCAATACGTACAGGTAATCAGTTCGAAAAAACAAAATGGCACAATCAACTGTTTCAGAAGTTTCTTCAGAAAGACATCAACAGGCGTCGTGAAGCTTGAACAGAAACCCGACATGAAAAGAAATGCCTGCATGAAGAAAGCAGTAAAGACAAACTGCCATGCTCCAACAAAACTGAAATCTTCCTTAGGTATAATAGAACCTTTTATTGCTGAACCAAAGTGATGAATGAGCAACAATAAAATCAAAAGTCCTTTGGCTATGTCAACCCAATGAATTCTTTCTTTTGCCATAGTCACATTGGCATTAAAAAATATAACATTTCACCTCATTTACAACCTGATCATAAATTGCAGATCGACGGTTATATTCTGCAACCATAGCCCTATTGTTCTGTTCCATCTGCTCTAGGGTTAGTGGGATTCTAAAGCTATCTTCAGTCATGTCTTCAATGGCGAAGACCACGTAACCCTGATTTATAAGATTTTTATACGGGATGCTATCCTTAAAGAGGCACACTTTAATTCCCTGTGCGATGTCATGGGTGACATTTCCCATTGCTTGTTGGCGGAGATTGCCATAGACCGCATACGAACATTGGTCTACCATTTGAAAATATTCCTCCTGGGGCAAGAAGTCATATATGGGCTGAATATCGCTGTGCTGCAGATGTGGCTTTAGCCACTCTTTATACTTCTCATTACCATAGCTGAGTGGCATGATAATCTTCTGTTGTGCTTGCTTGAAACGCAATATTGGATCCAATATATCCAAATGATTAATGGTTGGCGCGACAGAATTTCCCACGATGATGTTGCCGTCAGCACGGCGCTCTTTGAACTCACCAAACACAGGGGCCATCGTCTTATAGTAAAACTCCTTGGCTCTGAAAAACCTGTTCTTTCGCATCAACTCCATCTCCAGTTTCACCACAGGCTGGAAGTAATTCACGCGCTGGACTGCCTTTTCTTGCAAATGGCGAGCGTATGGTTTCAGCAGGTAATGACTCACTTTTTTATAAATTGTACGAGGTCCAAAATGAATCTTATTCGTATATGCAGAAGTCTTTTCCTTATAGAGAGGGATGTTCACCAAGGGTGGCAGCCCGAATTGTGACTGATATATTTCATACCCCCATCCCCACCATATAACAATTCTATCTGCCGGAATCCATGTCACAAATTGATAGAATTTCCATGGCATACTATGGACAAACACGGCATCATAGTCTTTCTTCTGTAGTCGCTTCTTGACATCTCTTTTATTGTAATATATTTCGAGGATATCTGTACGCTTAACATATTGGAACCGATAGCTCCTACGGCTGGCATAGAACAATGCCTTGTTCTCCACATCGTCATTCTTCTCCCATGCAGCGAAAACTGAATCAAAAAACTTATTATCAGGTGTGATATGTAATACTCTTATCTTTCTCTCCATTGTACATTTGTAAAAAAAAATGATCTCTGATAAGGAACCACCATCTCCTCAGGATATATTGCTCGGAACCAAAGGTTCGGACTATCCGCTTATCAGAAAGCTTCTTTGCACTTTACCTTTTATCTTCTTAAGTGCTGGCATCACCATGCTCTTCACCTCCTTATATTCCTCCATTTTATGGGTGATGAGGAAGAAGACGGCTGTACCTACAATGATTTGCAGGGGTAAAACGAACCACGGGGTAATGGGCAGATACTTCAAGAACCAGACGGAGAAGGCAATGAGCGCGGCGGCGCCATAGGAAGGAGCGAAGTCGCAGATCTGCTGCCACGACGAGTAGCCGATGAGTTTGCCGCTCCATTGGCTATTCAGGAAATAGGCAATGATGGTGGTGATGACGCTACACCAAAGCATAGGCATGATTCCATAGAAGATGCAGACAGCCAAGGGAGCAATACCGATAATCTTCTTGATGACTTCGAGAACTAGGAAAAGGTCGCTGCGGCCTTGCACCTGCAGCATGTTCAGATTGATGGCATGAAGTGGATAGGTTGAGCCTGTAAGACAGATGAGGGGCAGGTAGGTGGCTGCCTCATGCCACTTGGGACCTATCAGGCAGTAGAGCAACGGCTCACTGACGGCGCCGATGGCAAACATCGAGATGGATGTGATGAACATCGTTACCTTGATGATGCGGCGGTATGCGAACACCATGCGTTCGCGATCGTCCTGAATATTCGAGAGCACGGGATAGGTGACGCGCTGGATGACCGACGTGAGGTTGCTGGAGAAAAGTTGCGAGAATTGCTTTGAACGGGTGTACTGACCCAAGGTCGCGGGGGTGTAAAATTTACCCACCACCACTTGATAGAGTTCCTTCCATACGGTATCGAGAACACCACTTAACATCATTTTCCAGCCAAAACCAAATAGATTATGAAAACTTTCCTTGGAGAAGCGTAATTGAGGAATCCATTTATTGACCACCCAAAGAAAGACTGTGCGTAGTCCTTGATTCGCCATAGTTTGTGTCACCAGCGCCCATACGCCGAAATCCAATAGCGCCATCACAATGCCAACAATACCACTTACTATAGATGCGATAAGGGTTATCTTTGTTTGTGACTTGAAATCAATACGTTTAGTCAAACGTGCCGACTGTACCAATGACAGGGCGCCAATAATGAGACCAAAAGAAGTGACTCTTGTCAAAGAAATCAACTCTTCACGATTGAAAAAGTCTGCAATGAAAGGTGAACAGAAAAAGATGACGACATAGAGCAACACACTCATGCCAAGATTGACAATGAACGCCGTATTATAATCATCATCTGTTATGTCCTTCTTACGGATAAGGGCTGTTGAAAAACCACCATTTATCAACGTAGTACAGATGGCTGTAACAATGGTGATAAGTCCCAGCAACCCATAATCATCAGGAGACAGCAGTCGTGCCAAGACGATGCTCACCACAAAGGACACTGCATATTGTGACACATTGTCAATGGCAGACCACCCAACTCCTTTGACTGTTTTATCTTTTAATGATTCTGACATAATATTATGTAAAGCCTGAAGGCTTAGACGAAAGGCTAAAGTCCGAAGGCTAAGGTCTAAGGGCTAAAGGCTTTATTAATTGAAAAATGAAAAATGCGGTTGAGCGAGAGCAATCAAGCTTGTTTGAATTGCCGAGCGGTAGCATTTTGGGCGAAGCCAAAGTTGAAAATTAGTTATTCTTTGAATCTTTGTAAGCACCCAACATTTGAATAAAACGCCGCGGACTTGCATCCTGAAGGAATAGTTGCATAAGAAAAAGATGTAGTATCGTTGGCGATGAACGAAGGCTGAAGGCTGAAGGCTGAGGGCTGAAGGCGGAAAGAAGTCTGATGTCTGAAGGCTGAAGTCTGAGTTCATTTTGCCATCAATTCTGCGTCCAGTTTCTTGCAGCGGGTCACGAGTATTTTTACTAATTCTTCACAATCAGCATAAATGCTGTTATATTGATTATCATCTAAATAACCGTTCCTGTGTAAGAGGTCTATCCAATATAGACTCTCACGTGCTTCCTTTAGTGCTATGTAACTTTTACTACGAAAGTCTTGGCGACTTACGGCATTACAGGCCTCTGCGTTATTTGCTCCAATGCTCGTGCCACTTCGCAGAAGCTGATTGCACAAGTTCGAGACAGCTTGCAAGTGGACAGGGACGAGAGA
>JAEEGL017178730.1_pt1 | contig 19402 bp, 19 predicted proteins | sample 9134231 | NCBI WGS metagenome assembly JAEEGL01 (sample SAMN16246548, study PRJNA631951) | gut metagenome | biome: gut microbiome; feature: rumen; material: fiber-attached | host: Bos | place: Iran: Karaj | collected 2018-10
TTCTACTAAGAATGGTAGAGATTCTATTTCTAAAAGATTAGGAGCAAAAGCTGCAGATGGTGAATTTGTATCAGGTGGTTCTATACTTTATAGACAAAGAGGTACAAAAATCTATCCAGGTAAAAACGTAGGTATCGGTAGTGATGATACAGTTTATGCTAAAGTTGAAGGATATGTAAAATTCGAAAGAGTTGGAAAAGATAAAAAACAAGTAAGTGTTTATCCTACAAAATAAAAATTAACTTTTAAGTTAATTTTTTTTAATATCTTATTCCTTTTTCTATTAATTCAATTATATATTTATTGTTTTTAAATATATCTAAATCATTATATAAAATATCAATATCATATATTACATAATCATCATATTTTTTATCATTTAGTTTAAATTTTAATTTATTTATTTCATATTCGTTTTCAAATTTAAATTTAATAACTACATTTATATATTTATCAAGTGGTATTAAATTATCTAATGAATCTTTAACAACATTAGAATAAGTTCTTGTAAGTAGTGAAGCACCTAATTTAATTCCTCCAAAGTACCTAACAACAATACATAAAACATGATTTAAATTATTTTTTTCTAAAACATTATAAATAGGCATACCAGCTGTACCAGATGGTTCTTTATCATCACTATATCTTATATTATTATCTAATATATATGAATAACAATAATGAGTTGCACCTTTATATTCTTGTTTTACATTTTCTAATATTTTATTAATTTCATCTAAATTATTTACTTTATAAATTAAAGTAATAAATTTAGATTTTTTTATTTCATAAGTTTTATTTATATTATCTTTTATAGTAAACATATTTTCACCAATTAAATTATATCATATTTTACTATATTTATGGTAAAATAATTATGGTGATATTATGTTTAAGGAAAAATTATCATTACTTCCAAATAAACCAGGTTGTTATATGATGAAAAATAAAGATGGAGTTATTATATATGTAGGTAAAGCAAAAAATTTAAAAAAAAGAGTTTCATCATATTTTAATAGAACTCATACTGGTAAAACAGCTAAATTAGTAAGTGAAATAGCTAATTTTGATTATGTTGTTGTTGGTAGTGAAACAGAATCATTAATATTAGAAATAAACTTAATAAAAAAACATGATCCTAAATATAATATTTTATTGAGAGATGATAAAAGTTATCCATATATTGAATTAACTAATGAAAAAATACCAAGATTAGTTGTTATTAGAAATGTAAATAAGAAAAAAAATAAAACAGGTCTATTTGGACCTTATCCTAATGTTACAGCAGCTAGAAATACCGTTAATCTATTAAATAGAATGTATCCTTTAAAAAAATGTAAAAATGGAAAAGATTTATGTCTTTATTATCACATACATGAATGTTTAGGATATTGTAAAAAAGAAATTAATAAAGATGTAATAGATAATATGAGAAATGAAATATTATCTTATTTAAAAGGTGATCATAAATATTTAAATGAAAAAATAATTAGTGAAATGAATAAATATAGTGAACAACTTAATTTTGAAAAAGCAAAAGAATTAAAAGATTTATTAGATAGTGTTAATATAACTTTAAAACACCAAAATGTAGAAATAAGTGATTTAACAGAAATGGATGTATTTGGCTATTCTGAATATAAAGGTTATTTATGTATAGTTGTATTCTTTATTAGAAATGGAAAAATACAAGAACGTCATTTTAAAGTAATGCCTATAATAGAAGAGATTGAAGAACAAATAACTAATTATATTGCAACATTTTATGATAAAGGTGTATTACTTCCTAAGGAAATAGTAATATCTGATAATTTAAATATAGATTTGATTAAGGATTATTTAAATATTAAAGTCTTAATCCCACAAAAAGGTGATAAAAAGAAAATACTTGATATGGCTTGTAATAATGCATTAATAACTCTAAAAGAAAAATTTGAATTGATAAATAGAGATGAAGAAAGAACTACACTTGCTAATGAAGAATTAAAAAATATATTAAAATTGAATAAATTAGATAGAATTGAAATATTTGATAACTCTAATCTATTTGGAAATTATAATGTATCAGGTATGGTAGTATATAAAGATGGGAAACCATCCAAAAATGATTATAGAAAATTTAAAATAAGTTTTGATAAAAACGATGATTATAATACAATGAGAGAAGTAATTTATAGAAGATATTTTAGAGTTTTAAAAGATGATTTAGAAAGACCAGATTTAATCATAGTTGATGGTGGTAAGGGACAAATTAATGTCGCACAAGAAGTAATAGATTCACTTTGTATGAATATAATGGTTGTTGGACTAAAAAAAGATGATAAACATTCAACAAATGCTTTAATTAAAGATAATGAAGAAATACCAATAAATAAAGAAAGTAATTTGTTCTATTATTTAGAAAGAATGCAAGATGAAGTACATAATTTTACTATTAATTATCATAAACAAATAAGAAGTAAAGGTGCTATATCAAGTATATTAGATAATGTAACAGGTATTGGAGAAAAAAGAAAAAAAGATTTGATTAAAAAATATAAAAATGTAACAAATATAAAAGAAGCAAGTATTGAAGAACTAGATAAAATATTACCTCATGATGTGTCAATTAATTTACAAAATTTTTTAAAAGGTCTTGATACATAATTTATATTTGATATAATGGTTTAAAAGGAGTTAGATTTATGAAAAAAATTATATTATGTTTAGTATTATTATTACTACCATTTACTGTAAGTGCTAAAGAAGTTGAAATAAAAGATTTTAATTTAAAAATTAATTTTGATGATGATTGGTATGTATTTACAAGAGAAAATGTATTAAATAATTCAGTATTAGAAGAACGTGAGATTGATACAACGAAATTATTGAATTTTTATAAGCTTAATGATGTTTATTTAGATGCATTACCAAATAGTGCAGAAATAGAACTTTTCATCCTTGTTAAAAGTACACCAGGTGTAAATAATTTAACAAATTATCCTGACAAAATGATAGAGTCAGATTTAAAACAAACTTTATATGATGAATTAAAAAAATATTTTGATAATATAAATATAACAACAACTAAAGTAGGAGATACAAAATATTTTTATATGTCTTATTATGATAAATCATCAAAAATGAATATTTTAAAATATTATACTGTTATAAATGCTAAAGGATTTAATTTTCAAATACAAAAAGAAGGTGAATTTACTGATAAAGAAAAAGAAGATTTAAAAAATATTGTTTCATCAGTAAAAATAGAAATTGATCCTCTTTATAAAAATGAGCCATCTTCTGCACAAAAAGAAATAGATAAATTTAATAAAAAAGGTAGTAAAAGTAATATATTTATATTTGTAATTATTGGTGCTGTAATAGGTATGGTAATATTTGCATTAGCAAGTAAAAAACATGAATAAAATCATGTTTTTTTAATATATATTAATAGGTGGTATTATGAAACTTTCTGAATTACAAAAAAAGGATATTGTAAATGTTAATAATGGTAAACGAATAGGAAGTATTATAGATATTAATATAAATCAAGAGGGTTTACTAGAAAGTATTATAATTGAAAAGACTACATCTATTCTTTCTTTATTTTCATCAAAAAATGAAATCTTAATAAAATGGGAACAAATAAAAAAGATAGGAGAAGATGTGATTTTAGTTGATATTATTGATTAAAAAGTATATAATTAATATAGTATATTAGAATTTAAACAAAGGTGTGTGAAAAATGAAAGTTATTATTTCTGCTGGAGGTACAGGAGGTCATATATATCCTGCCTTAGCAATAATTTCTAAAATTAAAGAAAAAGAACCAAATTCTAAATTTTTATATATTGGTACTCATGATAGAATGGAAAAAGAAATTATTCCTTCAAAAGGGATTCCTTTTGAATCAATAACTATTTATGGTTTTAATAGAAAAAAATTATATAAAAACTTTAGAACAGTTAAAACATTTTATCAAAGTTATAAAAGATGTAAAGATTTGATTAAAGAGTTTAATCCAGATATAGTTATTGGAGTAGGTGGTTATGTAACTGGTCCAGTTATTTATGCTGCTAAAAAATTAGGTTATAAAACATTAATTCATGAACAAAATAGTGTACCAGGTAGATGTAATAAATTCTTGAAAAAATATGCTGATAAAATAGCAATTTCACTACCAAGTTCTAAGCAATATTTTGATCCTAAAAAAGTAGTTTTTACTGGTAATCCATGTTCTAGTAGTGCAATTGAAGCACCAATATTAGATAAAGCTTCATTAAATTTAGATAAAAACAAAAAACTAGTTTTATTTGCATTTGGTTCATTAGGATCATCTAAATTAAATGATTTAATAATAAATACTATGAATAATTTTAAAAGCAAAGATTATGAAATATTATTTATTACTGGTAAAAGTGATTATGAAAATGTTTCAAAAAATGAATTTCCTAAAAATGTAAAAGTAATACCTTACTTGGAAAATACACCTAGAATTATGAAAAGTACAGATGTCTTTGTATCAAGAGCTGGTGCCTCATTCTTAAGTGAAATAATTGCTTTAAATATACCTAGTATATTGATACCATCTCCATATGTACCAGATAATCATCAATATAAAAATGCATTAGAACTTAAAGAAAAAAATGCTTGTGTTTTAATCGAAGAAAAAGATTTAACAAGTGAAAAATTAATAACTAATATTGATGAATTACTAAATAACGATAAATATAGAAATGATATGAAAGAAAACTTAAATCAATTAAAAGTTGAAGATTCAGCTAATAAGATTTATGAATTAGTAAAAGAAATAATTGGTGATAAAAAATGATAGAAGATTTAAAAAAACTAAAAGTAGGTAGAATTGAGACTAATATTGATTTAAAAAAATATAGTACCTATAAAGTAGGTGGTATTGGTAAAGTATTAGTAATACCTGATAATGAAAAATGTTTATTAACATTAATAGATTATATTAAAAAAAATAAAATTAAATACAAAATTTTAGGTAATGGATCTAATTTAATATTTAGTGATTTTGATGGAATTTTAATTAAATTAGATAAGTTTGATTATTTAACAATAAATGATACTATTGTAACAGTAGGAGCTGGTTATTCATTACAAAAACTAGCAATTAAAGTATCTAAATTAGGTTTGTCTGGATTAGAATTTGCAACAGGTATTCCAGGTACTGTAGGTGGAGCTGTTTATATGAATGCAGGTGCCTATAAAACAGATATGGGATATATTGTTAGTGAAGTTAAAGTTTTAGATAAAAATTTAGAAATAAAAAAAATATATAACAAAGATATTAATTATCATTATAGAGATTCTATTTTTCAACATGATGAATATGTTATTTTAGAAGCAAAAATAGTATTAAAAAAAGGCAGTAAAGATGAAATAATGGATATTATTGAAAATAGAAGACAAAGAAGATTAATGAGTCAACCACTTGAATATCCTTCAGCTGGTTCTGTGTTTAGAAATCCAGAAGGAGATTTTGCAGGTAGATTAATTGAAGATATTGGTTATAAAGGAAAAAAAATTGGTGGAGCTATGGTTTCAGATAAACATGCTAACTTTATAATTAATTATGATAATGCTACTAGTGACGATATAATTAATTTAATAAATGAAATAAAGAAAGAAGTAAAAGAAAAATATAAAATTGATTTAAAATGTGAACAAGAAATAGTTAGGTGATACTATGAAAACTAAAAGAAGAATTAGATATGATAGAATATTAATATTTTTATTAATTCTTTTTTTAGTTGTTTTTTCTCTAATTAAAATAATTAATTTAAAAATAACAAATATATATATAAGTGGAAATAAGATATTAACAGATCAAGAAATAATAGATATTGCTGAAATAGGTGATTATCCTAAAACTATTAATAATCCAACTTGGACAATAGAAAAAAGATTACTAAGTAATCCTTTAATTAAAAAAGCAAGTGTTACTAAAGATAGTTTAACAATTATAAAAATAGAAATTGAAGAAAATAAACCACTTTTTTTTAATAAAATAACTAATAAATTAGTATTAGAAAGTGGAGATGAAATTGATAAAGAATATGATGTACCTTTCTTAATAAATTATGTACCAGATTATATATATTTAGAATTAAAAGAAAAAATGTCATTAGTTAATAATGAAATTATTAATAAAATATCAGAAATAAAATACAATCCAAATGAAATAGATGAAAAAAGATTTTTATTAACTATGGTAGATGGTAATTATGTTTATTTAACAATTTCAAGATTTGATGTAATTAATAATTACATAACAATTATTAAAAATTTTGATAACAAAAAAGGAATATTATATTTAGATGCTGGAAATGTATTTGAATATTTTGAAGAAGAAAACTAGTTCTTAGAACTAGTTTCTTCTTTTTCATAATATAATTGTTTTTTTAAATTTTCTAGATTATCTAACATAATACTTAAATAATCTTGATTATTATTTTTTTCATCAATTGAAATATTATCTAGAGTATCAAAATATATTATTTCAATTTCAGTATCTTTAATTAATTCATTGATTGTTTCATTTTCATCATTTCGTTTTAAATAAACATATTTTATTTCACCATTTTTTATTAATTCTTTAACATCTGATACAATCTTATCATAACCTGAATCATTATTTATAACATCTAAATTATAAATATTTAAATTATTTGAATATTTACTTAAATATTGTAATACATTAGAACCAATTACTAAATTATTATTAGTAGCTTTTTCAATAGTTAATTGCATTTTAGCAGCTAAATTAGATAAATCCTCATCTAATTTTTTGTAATTTTTATCAATTTGATCTTTTAAATATTTATAATTTATATATTCATTTAATCCTTTTTTAATATTGTTTGCTATATTTAGTAAGTTCAATGGATCAATCCATAATTCTTCAACACCATTATTATATGTCATAGCATTAGTTCCATCTATAATTAATAGTTTATTGTTATATTTAAAGAAAGACTCAACATATTTTTTTTCTTCACTTAAACCATTAAATATAAATAATTCATTACTACTATAATCTTTTATTTGCTTTTCAGTTAATATATAATCATTAGTAATAACACCATATGGATAAATACTTTTAACTTTACTATTATCACCATATAAAACTTTTGTAACATAATAAATTGGATAAACAGTTGTATTGATAGTTATATCTTCCATACTGTCTCTTTTAATACAACCAGTTGATAGAATAACTAAACAAACTAAAAATATTAATAAAATCTTTTTCATTTTTTCTCCTTTACTGGATCATAACCAGATGTACCAAATGGATTGCACCTTAAAATTCTTTTTAATGACATTACTGTCCCTTTTAGACTACCATATTTAATAATCGCTTCAATTGCGTAGTTAGAACATGTTGGAATATGTCTACAACTATTATGCCAAGGACCAGGTATCATTTGGTATATTTTAATCATCCCTAATAATAAATATTTCATATAAACATTATACAAAATATTTAAATAAAAGTAAACTTATAAATTGTTTTATTAATAAAACTGTTATATAATATTAGTGGTGATAACATGAAAATATTAGATAAATTAGGAATTGTTACAGAAAAAGAAAAATTATATATTCAAGCATTCACACATACATCATATTCTAATGAACATCAAACTAAAAATTATGAAAGATTAGAATATTTAGGAGATGCTGTATTAGAGTTAATTATGAGTGAATATTTATATAAAAATACTGAAGTTCAAGAAGGAGAAATGACTAAGTTAAGAGCAAATTATGTTTGTGAAAATGCTTTATATGAATATTCATTACGATTAAATTTAAATGATGAATTATTATTAGGAAATGGTGAAGAAGAATCTGGTGGAAGAACTAGGAAAACAATAGTTGCAGATATATTTGAATCATTTATTGGAGCATTATTTTTAGATCAAGGATTAGATGCAGTTAAAAAATTAATCTATGAACATGTAATACCTTTAATTGAAAGAAAAGAAATTAGTTTCTTTGATGACTATAAATCAGTATTACAAGAATTAGTTCAAACAGATAAAAGAAACTTAGAATATGAAGTAATTAATGAAGAAGGACCTTCACATAATAAAGAATTTACTGTTCAAGTTAAAATTAATGATATAATATATGGAACAGGTAAAGCTCATAGTAAAAAAGAAGCTGAACAATTAGCTGCTAGAAATGCTTTAGAAAAAGCCCAAAATAGTATTAATTAATATAATAGAATTTAACAAAATTAGTTAAATTTCTTTTCTTTTTATAAAAGATATAGTATAATTATTTATAGGATTATAGGAGATGATTAGTTTGAAGAGAATTTATTCTAGTATCGATATTGGAACAGATACTATCAAATTAGTAGTATGTGAATTATACAATAATAGACTAAATTTATTAGCAGCATCTTCTGTAAAATCTAGAGGAATAAAGAAAGGTTTAATTGTTGATCCAAATGAAGCTTCTTTAGCAATTAAAGAAGCATTTGATGAAGTAGAATCAATGTTAGGAATTAAAATAAAACAAGTAATTGCTAATATACCTGCTTACTTTGCTGAATATAATATTGTTAAATCAAATATTGATATTGAAGAAGATTATACAATAACAGGTGAAGATATTGTAAAAGTATTAGATAAAGCAATGGAAAGTCAAAATGAAGTTAATAGAGAGGTAGTTAATTTATTGCCAATTGATTTTACTTTAGATAATGGAGATAGAGTAAAAGATCCAAAAGGATTAAAAACAAAAACTTTATGGGCAAGATCAATAGTAGCAACAGCTCCTAAAAAATCCGTATATTCAGTTGTTGGAATATTAAATAATATGGGTATTGATATAGCTGATATTTCATTTGGTAGTGTAGGAGATATATATACATTTAATAATCAATCAATTGAAACAAAAGTAGGATGTATATTAAATATTGGTCATGAAACAACAACAATTTCCTTATATAATAAAGGGGTAGCAGTTAAATCATCAGTTATATGTATGGGAAGTAAAAATATAACAAATGATTTAGCATATATGTATAAAATAGATATTGATGAAGCTAATAAAATAAAAGAAAAATTTGCATTTGCACATAAGAAATTTGCTAGTAGTAATGAATATTATGAAATAGCTGATGAATATGGAAATTTAATTAAAATTAATCAATTAGAAGCTTCAGAAATAGTAATGGCTAGAATAAACGAAATACTAGAATTAGCAAATAAAGAAATAAATTCTTTGACATCTCATAAAATAGAATATATAATAGTTACTGGAGGAATGAGTAATATGCCTCACTTTGAAGTATGTTTAAGTGAACAATTCAAAGAAATAGCATACATAGGTAATATTACAATAATAGGTATTAGAAATAATAAATATTCAGTAGCATTAGGTAATATATTATGTTTTGTAAATAAATTAAATTTAAAAGGTGTTAAAGCTACAATGGTAGAAAAACAATCAGGGGAAGAAATAGGAATACCAACTAAAAACAGTGTAAATATTTCTAGTGAGTCTATGATAAGTAAAGTGTTTGGCTACTTTTTTGGACAATAAGGGAGGATTAATATGTTTGGTTTAGAAATGGATCAATTAGCAAAAATAAAAGTAATTGGTTGTGGCGGTGGAGGAAACAATGCCGTTAATAGAATGATAGAAACAGGAGTTAAAGGTGTTGAATTTATAGTTGTAAATACTGACCTACAAGTTTTAAATAGTTCTAAAGCACCAGTTAAAATACAAATTGGAAAAGATTTAACTAATGGACTTGGTGCAGGTGCTAATCCTGAAGTAGGTAGACAAGCTGCTTTAGAATCAAAAGAAGAATTAGAAAATGCTATTAAAGGTGCAGATATGGTTTTTGTAACTTGTGGTATGGGTGGAGGAACTGGTACAGGAGCAGCTCCAGTTATTGCTTCAATCGCACAAGAATTAGGAGCACTAACAGTAGGTATTGTAACTAAGCCATTCTCATTTGAAGGTAAAAAAAGAATGGAACATGCAGTTGCTGGTATTGAAGAATTAAGAAAAAATGTAGATACTTTAATAGTAATTCCAAATGATAGATTAAGAGATATAATTGATAAATCAACTACAATAGTTGAATCATTTAGAGAAGTTGATAATGTCTTAAGAAGAGGAGTACAATCTATTTCAGATTTAATTGCTGTAACTGGATTAATTAACTTAGACTTTGCCGATGTTAAGACAGTAATGGAAAAACGTGGAGAAGCATTAATTGGTATCGGTATTGGTACTGGTGAAAATAGAGCTCAAGAAGCTGCTAAAGAAGCTGTTTCATCACCACTTCTTGAAACAAGTATTTCAGGAGCTACAGATGCAATTATAAATGTTACTGGTGGTTCAAGCTTAACATTATTTGAAGTTGAAGAAGCTGTTGAAGTTATTAGAACATCAGCTAATACAGATATTAATACAATATTTGGAGCAGTTATTAATGAAAATTTAAATGATGAAATAATTGTTACAGTTATTGCTACTGGTTTTGAAGAACATCAAGAACCTTTATATCATACATATTCTAGAAGAGAAGAACCAGAAACTGATGATTCATCTGATGGAGATGATACAATAATTCCATCATTCTTAAAAAAGAGAAGTTTTTAACAAATGTATTTACATTTGTTTTTTTTGTAAAAAAATGTAAATATTATAAATATGTTATTTTATAAGTGTTTTCTTTATGTTATCATTATAATAGATAAATAATAGATAGGAGTATATTTATGAAAGGAAAATCATTAGTTATAATAGCATTATTAATATTAGTTACAGCAAGTGTTTCATCTTATGCATTATTTAAAATAAGAAAGTCAGGAGTAAGTAATTTATCAGCAGCTAAATGGAGTGTTAAGTTAAGTGTAGATTCAACTGAACTAACAGAAAATACAGTAGTAACTTTATCTGATGTTAATTGGATTAATGATATGACCGATGTAGCAAATAATAAAATAGCACCAGGTTCATATACAACATTTAATATATTAATAGATGCTTCTGAAACAGAAACAAGTGTTGATTATAGAGTTAGATCAAGTTTTAATATACCAAATTTTGAAGTAACTATTGGTGATAATCAAATTACAAGTTTAGGTACAATAGATTATTCTAGTAATGATAATGATATGAAGTTATTAATTCCAGTTACAGTAAAATGGTTGGGAAGTGCAAGTGATAATCAAGAAAAAGATAATACAGATTTAGAGTTAATGAATTCAACACTTGAAATTCCAATTGAAGTTGTGGTAGCTCAAAAAATATCAGAATTTGATCCACCTATGAGAACTTTTGGAAATATAGGCTCAGGTCAAACAGTAAATGCCAGAATGAAACAAATAGCAGGTAATTCTAAGACAGGTACTGGAGATAAAGATGCTTATATTAAAAACTTTAAAAGAGTTAGTGTAATACCAAATCAATATAGAAATGTTAATTATATAATATCAACAGATGATAGTGAAAATGAAGTTTATATGTGGTTTGAAAATGGAACAATTTATTTTTATTCAAAAGCAACACATATTAAACTAGATAGTGATAGTTCATACTTATTTGCAGGTTTAGCTAAATTAACAACTTTAGATTTAACTGGTTTTGATACAAGTGATGTAGTTAATATGTCAAATATGTTTAAATCATGTACAAATCTAAAAACAATTAATTTAAGTAGTTTTGATACAAGTAATGTTGAAAATATGTCATCAATGTTTAATGGTTGTGAAAACTTACAAACATTAAATTTAAGTAATTTCAATACATCAAGTTGTAAAAATATGTCATCAATGTTCTATAACAATAAAAAATTAACATATTTAGATATTTCAAGTTTCAATACATCAAAAGTAACAACAATGTCATTTATGTTCTATAATTTATATGAATTAGGAAGTTTAGATTTAGGTAACTTTAATACAGAAAATGTATCAACATTTGAAAGTATGTTTAATGGTTGTAAATCATTAACATCATTAAATGTTACAAGTTTTAATACAGCTAAAACTACAAATATGACAAGAATGTTTGCTAGTACAGAAAAATTAACAGAGCTTGACTTAAGTAGCTTTAATACAGCTAAAGTAACATCAATGTTATCAATGGTTAATAATATGCATACAGTTACAAAAATTTATGTTTCAGATAACTTTGTAACAACAAAAGTAACTAATAGTGCAAGAATGTTCATGAATGACTATAATTTAACTGGTCAAAATGGTATGACTTATGATGAAAATAAAATAGAAAAAGAATATGCTGTTGTTGATTCAGATGAACATGAAGGATATTTCACATTAAAACAATAAAGAAAAGGGTGATTATATGAAAGGAAAAATAGCATTCTTTGTAATGTTGTTTCTAGCATTTGGTTTATATACAACTACATATGCTATGTTTAAAACAAGTAAAAGTGGAGTTGGTAGTTTATCTGCTGCTAAATGGAGTGTAAAATTTAGTACTGGATCAACTGAAATAACAGAGAATACTGTTATTCCTTTATCCAATATCACTTGGAATAATGAATTAGGTAATGTTGCAGATGGTAAAATCGCACCAGGTTCGTATACAACTTTTAATATATTAATTGATGCTAGTGGAACAGAAACTAGTGTTGATTATAAAGTTAAAACAACATTTACATCATCTAATTTTGAAGTAACAATTGGAGATGGAACTATTAGAGATTCAGGTACAATTGCTTACTCAGATAATGATGAAGATATGAAGTTATTAGTACCAATTAGAGTAGAGTGGTTAGGTAATACAAATGATGATTCAAATAAAAATATATTAGATTTATCATTTAAAAATACTTCACTTGATATTCCAATTGAAGTAGTAGTTGCTCAAAAATTAGATAATAATAGAAGATTATATGCTGCTAGACCTAGAAGTATAACTTATGCTAGTGTTAGTAATGGTGCTTCTATAAATACAAAAATAAAGAAATTAGCAGGTAATAGTAAAACATATAAAACAGATATAGATAGTAATGTAAAAGCAATAGTAAGAAGTAATACATTAAGTGAAGCTAATAGAACTGATTATAATCGTATTTCAACTGATACAAGTGAATATGAAGCTTATATTTGGTATGAAAATGGAACAATTTATTACTATACAGAAGCTGATAGAATTAGATTAAATAGTGATAGTGGATATTTATTTAGTGGTTTATCAAATTTAACTAGTTTAGATTTAACTAATTTTGATACTTCTAATGTAACTAATATGGCAGGAATGTTACAAAATTGTTATAAATTAAAATCAATTGATTTAAGCTATTTTAATACAAGTAAAGTAACAGATATGAGTTATTTATTCTGGAGTTGTAAAGCTTTAGAAAGGTTAGATTTAAGTAATTTTGATACATCTAAAGTAACTAATATGTATGGAATGTTCTATGATGCTGAAAGTTTAGTTTATTTAAATGTATCAAGTTTTGATACAAGTAAAGTAACTAATATGGCTAGTATGTTTGGTAATTTATATAAATTGGAATATTTAGACATAACTAATTTTAATACATCAAAAGTTACAACATTAGCTAATATGTTTAATGGATGTAGAAGTTTAAAAAGAATAAATGTAAGTAATTTTGATACAAAAAATGTAACTAATATGTCTAGAGTATTTGCTAGTTGTTATTCATTATATGAATTAGATATTAGTAGTTTTGATACAAGAAATGTAACAACAATGGAAGCTATGTTAAATGATTTACATACAATAAGAACAATATTTGTTTCTGATAAGTTTGTATTAACTAAAGTTAAAAATGGAGAAAGAATGTTTAAAAACGATTATTATTTAGTTGGTGGTAATGGAACAACTTATAATGAAAATAGAATTAATTTAAATTATGCTTATGTTGATACAGATGAAAGAATAGGTTATTTCACATTAAAATAGATCAGTAATTTACTGATCTATTTTTATTATTTCTATTTGTTTTGGATATAAAATATTAAATGGTCTTAAAAAATTAGAGTGTTTAGCTAATTTAGTTATTCCTTTACAAACAATTAATGTTGTGTTATTAAATTTAAATAATCCTCTAGCATATTTAGGAAACCAACTTTTACCAGGAGCGATTATACCAATATTTTTTTTAATTATTTTATCTAATATAGGTGGTACCATTCCATTATGCATATGACCACATAATATTAGATTTTGTTTTTTTATAAATTCATTATTATATAAATCTTCATTACCTAATATACTTTGTGGTGAATGACATAATAATATATTAAATTTAGTTGTTTTAAAATTTAAATTCTTTAAATCATTCAATGTATTAATTGGATTATCAATATAGTAATTATCTTTATCAAATAGAGTAGTATAACCTGTAAAAGTAATATCATTAAATGTTATTTGTTCATTATTTAATACATATAAATTACTTATATCTTTTAATTTTTTATACCACTTAGTATCATAATAAATCATTTTATTTCCTTTAAATTTAGATATATCATGATTACCAATTGATATAATTACTTTTGATATTTTAGTTAATTCTTTAAAAAAATTATATACATTTTGATCATAATCTATTGATTCATCAATAATATCCCCAGGTATACATATATAATCTGGTTTTAAATTATTAAATTTTTTTAGTACTTTATTAAATATTTTTTTATTTATTTTATTTGAATAATGTAAATCTGATATTAAAGCAATATTTAAATTTACATTTGATTTTATGTTATACATTTTATCACCTATATAATTATATACTTAATTTTTAAAAAAAGTCAAAAAAAAGGAATAAATCCTTATTCACATATTAAATTAAATTGTTTACATATATTTTTAGTTAAATCTTCATCACATTTACCTGTTATATTTACTTCTTTTCCTCCACTAGCAAGTACTTTATTTGTTAAATCTTTACCAAAGTATTTCTTGTTGTTATAAATACCAGTTAATTGAGTTATTTTTTTAAATGTAATCTCACTAGCTGAACTTTTACTTACATTATAACCTTGAGATTCTTTTAATATTTTAATTAAATCATTTGAAAAACAATTTAAACATTTATATGTTTGAATAGTGTGGCAATATTTGATATTATCACTTAATTTGATAGTTTTTTCTTGTTTTTCTTTTTCTTCTTGTTCTTTCTTTAATTGTTCATCTTGTTCTTTTTTTTCTTCATTTGTCTTTGATTTATATTCAAATTTTCTAACATTTTGTTTATTATCACTATTTTTATATATGTTTTTATTTTCAATTTTATCATTTTTTTCTTTATTTTCAGGATTAATACTTATATTTATATTACTATCTATATTATTTATATTTGATTCAAAATAATTATTAATTTTATCCCAATTACTATATATTTCTATTTCTTTTGTTTCAATATTTTTTTCACTTAATTTTGAAATTGTATTATTAATGAAATCAATCATATTATTTTCGATAGGTAATTCAATATCTTTAAATTCTTTTTTAGATTTATCAGTTAATAATTCATAATTATCAACTAAAGGTTCTTCACATTTTTCTGTTTCATCACTATATAAAGTACATTTAATAGAATAATCTAATTTAATTGGTTGATTTAATTTAATATAAGCGGAATATCTATCAATTTTTTCACCTTTAATTATTACTATATTATTAATAAAAATGTATAAAATAATTCTTCCAATTAGTAAAATAGTAAGGATAATAATTAATAATTTTTTGTTCATAGTATTCCTTCTTTCGTATATATTATACATTAATTTTTTAAAATTAAAACAATTTTTTAAACTTTTTTATACAAATAAATGTTTGGTTTACAAATATAAATAAAATGGGTTTTAAAATATACAAAAAATGAGTTATAATTATAATGGTGAGACCGATGCAAAGATATTTCGCAATTGATAAAAAAGATAATAAATTTATATTAACTGACAATGATTATTACCACATTTCAACAGTTATGAGAATGAAAGAAAATGATAAAGTAGAAGTTGTTTATAATAAAACATTATATATTTGTGAATTAAGTTTTGTTAATAATATAGAAGTTAATATTATAGAAAAAATAAAATTTAAAAATGATGATATTAATGTTACATTAATATTACCTTTATTAAAAGAGCAAAAACAAGATTTGATTATTCAAAAATCAACAGAATTAGGAGTAAAAAAATTAATTTTTTTAAATACTGAAAGAACTATTGTAAAAATTGAAGATAAGAAAAAAATAGATAAATTAAATAGGTGGTATAGAATTGCTAAAGAGGCAAGTGAACAATCTAAAAGATTAGATATTCCTGTTATAGAAATTAAAGATTCTTTCAAAGATTTAATTAATATAGAAGGTACTAAGTTAGTTTGTGATACAAATATTAATAATAGTATTAAAAATGCTTTGAAAACTATAGATAAGTGTGATACAATAAACATTGTAATTGGGCCTGAAGGTGGCTTATCAATTAAAGAAATAAAATATTTAAATGAGATAGGTTTTAAAAGTGTTTCTCTAGGTAATAGAATTCTTAGAGTTGAAACCGTACCTTTATATATATTAAGTGTAATTAATTATGAAGTAATGGAGTGATAAAATGGATTTAATAAATAAAATATTAGAAAATAATGTTATTTTTTATTCAATAATTGGTTTCTTAGTTATAGTATTTTTTGTAATAATATATTTTGCTTTTATTCATAAAAAAAATGATGTAGAAGAAGTTAAAGAAACAAAAAAAGAAGTAAATCCAAAAGATATTTTTAATTTAGATGAAGAAGATAAATTATTAGTTAAAAAAATGGAAGAACAAGAAGAAGCTAAAGAAGAATTACAAAAAGTAATAGATCAAATGAGTGAAGATGTTTTAAATAAAAAAGAAGAAGAAATACAAAAATATGAAAATGCTCAAGAAGAAAATGCTGTTATAAGTTATCAAGAATTAGTAAATAATGTTAAAAGTGAAAGAATGGAATTTAAACTAGAAGATGTTTATGAAGAGGATGCTTTAGAAGAATTAAAAAAAGAACAAAATCCTGAAGAAGAACTAAATGATTTAATCGATCAAGTATCAAATAATGATAAAAAAGAAGATATAAATGATTTATTTGAAGTTGATAATAAGGAAGTAGAAGAATTCTTTGAAGATGAAGTAGAACCAAAAGAAAATAATATAAACGAACTATTTGAAGAAGATGAGAATTCATTCAAAGAAAAGCAAGAAATAAAACAAGAAATAAAACAAGAAATAAAACAAGAAAATAAAGAAGATATAAATAATTTATTTGAAGAAGATACTAATTTTAGTTCATTATTATATAGTGATGAAATAGATGAAGAAAAAATAATGGAAGAAGTTAAAGAAATAAAAAAAGAAGAACCAAAAAAATATAAAAAATCTGAAATTATTTCTCCAATATATGGAAGACAAAATGTAGATATTTCTTATCCTAAAATAGAAACATTTGATAGAAATAAAGATTTTAAAGATAATTTAATTGATATAGAAGAAGATATAAGAAAACAACCATTAATTGATGAAGATAAATCTAATGAAGAATTTTTAAATACATTAAAGGAATTTAGAAGAAATCTATGACATTTTATATTTATACATTAGGTTGTAAAGTTAATTCATATGAAAGTAATTATATAAAAGAAACACTATTAAATAATGGTTATAAAGAAGGAAAAGAAGAAGATTCAGATATTTATATAATTAATACATGTTCAGTTACTAATACAGCAGATAATAAGTCATTTAAAACAATCAGAAGTACTATTAAAAATCATGAAAATTCAATTGTTATTGTTGTTGGTTGTTTACCACAAGTAAGATATGATGAAGTATTTAATATAGAAGGCGTTTCTATTGTACTTGGAAATAAAAATAAAAGTAAAATAGTTGAAGAAATAGAAAATTATAAAAAGAATGGTAAAACAAAACAATTATTTAATATAACTAAAACAGAATTTGAAGATATGAAATTAAATAATTTTGATAAAACAAGAGCATTTGTTAAAATACAAGATGGATGTAATAATTTTTGTTCATATTGTATTATTCCTTATACAAGAGGTGGGTTAAGAAGTAAAGATGCTAGTGTTGTTTTAGATGAAATAAATTGTTTAGTTAAAAATGGACATCATGAAGTTGTTTTAACTGGTATACATACAGGACATTATATAACTGAAACACATGATTTAACTGATTTAATAAATGATATATCAAAAATAAAAGATTTATCTAGAATAAGAATATCATCAATAGAAATAACAGAATTAAATGATAAGTTTTTAAATGAACTAAAAAATAACAAGTTATTAGTAGATCATTTACATATTCCACTTCAATCTGGTTGTGATAAAACACTAAAAGAAATGAATAGAAAATATGATGTAAATTATTTCAAAGAAAAAATAAATAAAATAAGAAGTATTAGACCTGATATTTCAATAACTACTGATGTTATTGTTGGTTTTCCAAATGAAACTGAAGAAGATTTTAATGAAACAGTAAAAAATATAAAAGAAATTAATTTTTCTAAAATACATGTTTTTCCTTATTCAAGAAGAAAAAATACTAAAGCTGATTTAATGGATAACCAAGTAAGTGATGTTATAAAAAAAGAAAGAGTTAAAATATTACTTAATTTATCTAAAGAGTTAGAAAATAATTATTTTAATAAGTTTGTAAATAAAACAGTTACATTTATTCCAGAAGTAATAAAAGATGGATATTTAATAGGTCATACAGGTAATTATTTATTAGTTAAATCTAAAGGAGAAAGTAAAGATTTAAATAAAGAAATAAATGTAGTTATTAAAAGTGTTCAATATCCTTATGTAATAGGAGAATAAATATACTAATTTTAGTATATTTTTTTAATATTGATTATTTTACAAATATTTGTTATACTTATTAAGTCATAAAAGAAAGGAGAAAATATGTGTAAAATTAAAATATTTAGTCTAGGTGGATTAAATGATGTAGGAAAAAATATGTACGTTGTTGAAGTAGATAATGACATATTTGTTTTAGATGCGGGTTTAAAATATGCAGATGATAGAATGCTAGGAATTGATTATATAATTCCAAATTATGATTATTTAAAAGAAAATAAAAAAAGAATAAAAGGTATTTTTATTACTCATGCTCATGATGAACAAATGGGTGCTTTAGCGGATATATTAGTTGATTTAGATAATGTAAAAGTTTATGGAACTAAATTTACTATTGAAGTTATAAAAGAACAATTAGAAGAATGGAATGTTAAAACTGATAAACTAGTTATTATAAAACCACATAAAAAAATAAATTTTGGTAATGTAAGTATATTTCCAGTTTCAGTCACACATAATGTTCCTGAATCAGTTGGATATGCTATTTATACAAAA
>JAEEGL016717494.1_pt1 | contig 19401 bp, 18 predicted proteins | sample 9134231 | NCBI WGS metagenome assembly JAEEGL01 (sample SAMN16246548, study PRJNA631951) | gut metagenome | biome: gut microbiome; feature: rumen; material: fiber-attached | host: Bos | place: Iran: Karaj | collected 2018-10
AGTTGGATGCCATCAATGTTGCGGCCGAAAAATACACGGAACGGTTGCAGGACATCGTTGCAACTCCGATTATCCCGGCCGGTTTCCGCTCCAGTTGGGCCCAGTACACCATCAAACTTCAGGACAGCGCTCAGCGCGATGGCCTTCAGGCTGCGCTGAAAGCCGAGGGTATTCCTTCGATGGTCTATTATCCGAAGCCGATGCATCTTCAAACGGCGTTTTCTCAGACCCCCGATCAGGTCGGGGGTGACGGTAAAAACGTCATTCCCGGCTTGACCGGGAATCTCTGCCCCGTCGCAACGTCGCTCTGCGCCCGCGTCCTTTCGCTTCCCCTGCACCCGTATTTGACCGAGGAGCAGATCGATACCATTTGTAACGCCATCCGCAAATTCCTCCGATGATTCTTTTCTGGCGCAAGAAACCCTGGGTCGAACTCCAGCACGAGGAGCAGTTCATTCCGAAGGACTACTCCGAGGCTGGTGTGGATAACGGGGCTAAATTGGAAGATGAGTTGGTCGGGAATGTGGATCTGGAAAGGATTCACAACGCCACGAAGAACTTAGCGCTGAACGAGATTCTTTCTTGGCTGGACGAGCACCACGAGGAATTCGACGAGAGCACCTTCATTGTCAACACCGATGACGGGAATGCCCTTGAAACTTTGAAAGGCCACCACCCCCGGCTCATCATCAACAAGTTGGGCCTTACGCGAATCCGTCACCTGAATACCTTCCTGAACAAGGCGAACGAGACGATGGTGGACGGGGGGTATCTTTGGTGTCATTCCCGGACATCGGGGTTGAAGAAACAGATCATTCTTCAGTCGCATCCTGGTTTCATCGGCAAGGTCATCTATGCCTTTCATTATTTCTGGCATCGTTTCTGTGCACGACTGAAACTGACCCGCTGGTTTTATATGTGGGTGACAAAGGGGAAGAACCGCAGTTACAGCCGCGTGGAACTACTGGGACGCATGTACCGGGCTGGATTCGAGGTTGTGGACGAGCGTTTCCACATGGGCGAATACTTCATTCTCGGACAGAAGTTCCGCAAGCCTATCTGGGACGATGATCCGACTTATGGAGCCTTGGTCAAATTGAACCGCGTGGGCTATCACGGGAAGATGATCGGCGTTTACAAGTTCCGCACCATGTACCCCTATTCGGAGTATCTGCAACCCTATATCCTGGAGCATGAAGGATTGCAGAAGGGCGGAAAATTCGCGCACGATTACCGTGTCAATTTCTGGGGAAACAAGTTGCGCAGCAGTTGGTTCGACGAGTTGCCGATGGCCATCAACATTATCAAGGGGCAGATGAAATTGGTCGGTGTCCGGCCGCTCAGCCGGCAGTATTTCAAGATGTATTCTCCTGAAATGCAGGAACTTCACATCAGCGTGAAGCCGGGACTGCTGCCCCCGTTCTATTACGATGAGAAAACACCCGAGACCCTGGAAGAAGTCCAGGCATCGGAAAAGAAATATATCGAGGCCTACCACAAGCACCCCTTCGCCACGGATTGGCGGTATTTCTGGGGGACGGTGGGCAATATCCTGTTCAAGCACAAAAGATCACATTAAAGAATATGGCAGAAGAAAAGAACTCCGTACAGGAGGAACAATGGGACATTGTTATTAAACCGAAGGACAAACTCCTTGCGGTGGATTTCAAGGAGTTATGGCGTTATCGCGACCTGATTGCGTTGTTTGTTAAACGCAACATTATCACCCAATATAAACAGACGATCCTCGGGCCGGCCTGGTTTGTGATTCAGCCCGCAATGACGGTAATCATGTACATGATTGTGTTCGGTGGAATCGCAGGCATTCCGACGGATGGTGTGCCACGGCCGTTGTTCTACCTGGCCGGTACAGCGATGTGGGGCTATTTCTCCTCTTGTCTGTCAAGGACGTCAAATACTTTTGTCTCAAATGCAGGCATTTTTGGAAAAGTCTATTTCCCTAGGCTAGTCATGCCTATTTCCAGTGTTATCAGCAACCTGCTCCGGTTAGCCATCCAGTTGAGTTTCTTCATCATAGTTTATATCATTTATTCGATTGTCGATCCTGACTGTACGGCACATCTGACTTGGTATGCGCTTCTTTTCCCGCTTCTGGTTTTGATGATGGCCGGACTTGCCCTTGGATTCGGTACCATCATTTCTTCCATGACTACCAAGTATCGTGATTTACAGGTCCTGTTCTCGTTCTTGGTTTCGCTATGGATGTATGCGACTCCTATTGTCTATCCTTTGAGCCAGACTGCGAATAAGTACTTTATGGGCATTTCCGTCCGTGCACTCATGTGTCTGAACCCAGTTACACCTATTATTGAGACTTTCAAATACGGGTTCCTTGGATGTGGCGAATTCATTGGTTGGGGGTGGCTGACCTACAGTTTTGTAGTTATGTGCCTGTTGTTGGCTGTCGGAATCGTGGTTTTCAACAAGGTGCAGAAGAGTTTCATGGATACGGTTTAATATTTGGAAGAAAAGAATATGTCAACTGCTATTGAATTCAATCACGTTGGAAAACAATACAGGCTGGGGCTTGTAACTACGAAGACACTTTCACACGATCTGGATCGGTGGTGGAAGACTGCTGTCCTGAAGAAAGAAGATCCCTATTTGAAAATCGGAGAGACCAATGACCGGTCCACGTTTGGTAACAGCGAGTATGTCTGGGCATTGAAAGATATAGATTTCAAGATTGAACAAGGGGATGTTGTAGGCATTATCGGAAAGAATGGTGCCGGAAAGAGCACACTTCTGAAACTTCTTTCGAAAGTAACCGGACCGACTGTCGGGACCATCCGGGCCCGTGGACGGATCGGCTCCCTTCTGGAGGTTGGCACGGGGTTTCATAGCGAAATGACCGGCCGGGAGAATATCTATATGAACGGTGCGATTCTGGGTATGACTAAGGCAGACATTGCGCGTCGGTTGGATGATATTATCAGTTTCAGTGGTTGCGAGCGTTATATTGATACGCCTGTGAAGCGCTATTCCAGCGGTATGACGGTTCGTCTCGGCTTTGCGGTCGCTGCTTTCATGGAACCGGAAATCCTTGTGGTCGATGAGGTCCTTGCCGTGGGTGACGCTGAATTCCAGAAAAAAGCCATCGGGAAAATGCAGGATGTGAGTAGTGGCGAAGGTAGGACGGTCTTGTTCGTGAGTCATAATATGACTTCCATCAGGGCTCTTTGCAAGACGGGAGTTCTGCTCGAAAACGGAATGACGAAATCTATCGGTCAAGTCAATGACATTGTCAGTCAGTATTTACTTGATAATGCCATCCAGATTGGTGATGTGCAGAAAGTCGTAAAGGAAAACATGCATATTTACAGACCCTATAAATACGACGGAGCAACGCATCAATTGGAGATCGTTGAAATTGAACGGCTGACGCCCTATAAGATCGACTCCAAGAATTGTCCGGAGTTTCGAATCAGGGTCAAGCGGACAGAGCCTGCAATCAAGAAGATCCAACTCGTTACGCTGGTCGATGATTTGAAAAGCCAGCAAAGAGTGGGATTGACCTGCAGCGATGAGATTTGGATTGCAGACCAACCGGAAGAATTCGAGTTGAATGTCCGGTTGAATCATTTGAATCTTACGCGAGGAATCTATATGATGAACTTCTGGGTGGGTTTTGGCGACATTCACAGCAATTTGACCATTTATGATGCCGTTTATAATTCACTCACTTTCGAAGTAACTACAGTCAACGACCGCGTTGTGACGATGTGGTCGAAAGACTGGGGCTTCAATTATTACAGCGACTGCGAGACCGAGTTGGTCAAGTAAACCGTTTCGTTCGGCATGATTCTCCATTTACTAACAGACGAGAAGTTTACGGATTATGTAATCGAGCAGTTCTCCGGACCGGAGATGCGGTCGGAGTTCGTGCTGGTTCCATCCAACGGCGCGTTGCATCTGGTAAAGAGAATCGATCAGTGCAGGGTTGTAAAGGCGCGTTCCCAAGCGTTCAAAGACCTTCTGGATAGTTTGGGGGCCTATACGGGAATCGTGCTCCATGGAATGTTCTGGTCTCGTTGGCAAGTTCCAGTCCTAAAGGCTGTTCCTGACCATGTGAAGGTCGCCTGGGTCTGTTGGGGTGGCGAGATATATAGCAGTAAGGACAGTGGCTATACTTTCCGGGAACCGGTGACCAAACTCTTTTTGAAAGCCCGCCATCTGTTCAAGCGTGGCAATCAGTCTTCTGATTGGGAAGTACCCAAAATCTATTTTAAAAGAGTAGATTTTTGCACCACCAGCATCGAAGAGGAATATGATTATGCGAAATCGTTTTTCCAGAACGAGATGCAGCATGTCTGGTACACCTATTATTCGATTGAGGAAACAGTAGGCAAGTTGATGGAGGAGCGATGCCATGGGAATAATGTATGGCTGGGAAATTCCGCTTCGATTTGCAATAACCATCTCGATATGATGTTGTTGCTTTCGAAGAGAAAATACCGCTCAAGGTTGAAGGAGCGGAAGATAATAGCCCCACTCAGTTATGGTGAGCCTTGGATGCGGTCGATCATCGAGCGTGGCGGGCGTTTTGTGTTCAGGGATAGTTTCAAACCCTTGCGCCGCTTCTTGCCTCGGGAAAAATACAATGCTTTGATGCTGGATTGTTCCACCATGATTATCGGTGCGACAGAACCTTTGGCGCAGGGGAACATCATCACGGCATTGTGGCTTGGAATGCGGGTCTATCTGAGCGAGAAGAGCATGACCTATCAGTTTTTCAAAAGGAATGGCGCCGTTGTTTTCTCTCTGGAAAATGATTTGTCTCAGTTCTTCTTCTCATCATTGAGTGATGAGGAGGTCAGTGTCAACAGAAAAGTGCTTTCCCGTGTCTATGGAAAAGAACATGTGATGCAGGGCGCCAAGGCACTAGTGCAGGCATTGAGTTGAATGCGCGTGTCTGAATTGAATAGAATACTTATCTTGGGTGCAGGAGAAGGGCAGGTTCCGTTGATTCTCCGGGCCAAGGAGGCCGGTTGGTACACGGTTGTCGTTTCTCCCCAAGGGCATTACCCCGGCTTTGAACTGGCGGACCGTTGCTGTTACCTGGACATTTCGGATGCTGAAGCCATTCTAGGGCTGGCGCGGGAAATGCAGGTCAAGGCCATTGCTACTGACCAGACGGATATTTCGATGCCGACAGTCGTTACTGTCGCAAAGGAGTTGGGGCTGCCATGCATCGACTGTGAGAATATCTATCATTTCCAGTTCAAGTCCCTGATGCGGGAGATCTGTCATCGGCAGGGAATTGCGACCATCGTTTATCGTGTGACCGACAAGTTGGAGGAAGCCCAAGCATTTTTCTTATCCATTCCCAACGGCAAGGCGATTGTCAAACCGGTGGATTCCCAAGGCAGCCGCGGTATCCACAAGATTTGTTCGCCAGACGGGATTCCGGATGCATTCGATTCCGCTTTGAAGTATTCACGGAGTGGAAAAGTTATCATCGAACAGTTCATCGATGGGCATGAGATAGAGGTTGATACGGCGATGAAGGACGGGGAAACGGTATGTACGCTGATCGGTGACGTCTATAATTTCGGTTTCGAGGATACTTTCTCGGCCTACGAGCGTATTTATCCAGCCAGGATGGAACCCAAACTAGAGAAAAAGGTCCGAGCCTATAACGAATCCGTCCTGAAAGCCTTGGGTTTGACGACCGGTTGGACCCATGGAGAGTACATTGTTACGGAAGAAGGGGATGTCTATCTGCTGGAAGTCGGATTGCGGGGAGGAGGCAATTTCATCGGTTCAGACATTTTGCGTGACAGGATGGGTGTAGGGACGGATGAAATGGCCTTTTTGACCGCTATCGGCAACGATTCGTTCTATGACAGGATGGCCCCCCGGAGAGGTCATTGCGCGTACAAGTGTTTCTACCTGCCGGAAGGTGAAGTGAAAACGGTTGACATCGATGAAGGTTTGTTGAACCGGCCGTTTGTGCTAAGACACAATCTGGACGGCCTGTGTGTCGGCAGGCAGATCGGTAAAGCGACGGATAAGACCAGTCGTTTTACCGTGGTGGTAAAGGCGGAGACAGCGGATGAATTGAGAAGAATCCTCGATGATATCGAGAACCGGATCCATGTGGGTGTCCTTACTTCGGCAGGAATGCAAGGGGCTATTTGGAGGTAATGTTTTGATTGAGAGATGAGTAAACTGGATTTATTGGGGAGAACAATGCGGACGATCCGTTGTAAGAGACGGAATTATTACTATAAGCAGTGGAAGAAACTCAAGCCTTCCGATTTTTATGATAACCCGGAGCGGGTAACGGCATTGTGGTATGCCGCACGGGAGGGGAAAAAACCGAATTTCCGGCATCCCAAGGATTTCAACGAACGATTGATGTCCCTGAATCTCCAGGCCTATCATGACAAGGATCAGTGGCCTATCCGTATCCACTGTGCCGATAAGTACGATGTTCGGCAATATGTTACCGACAAGGGTTTCGGTGAGATTCTGAATGAGTGTTATGGCGTATATGATTGTTTTGACGACATCGATTTCGACGCATTGCCAGATCAATTTGTCATCAAGACAACAACTGGCAGCGGACATAATTACATCTGCAAGGATAAGAGTAAGATAGACAAGGATGCCATAAAAAAGAGATTTGATACGTGGATGGCCAAGAATACCAGTTTCGGGCTCACTACCGGCGAATGGCATTATGCATTGGGCAGGCCTCGTATCATCGTCGAGAGGTACCTGAGTATGCTGGGAGAAAGCATCTCCTTGATTGATTATAAATTCCACTGTATCCATGGTCAAGTTTACGGAGAGTATGTTTGTTATGACAGAGTCCCGTACACGCATCGCGTCAACTATGACCATTATGATGCCGATTGGAATCTGACGGACGGCGTGATTTCCAGTTTCCATCCCAAGCAGCGCTTGATCCCCAAGCCGAAGAGATTCGATGAGATGAAGCTCATCGCTGCAGCGTTGAGTCAGGGGTTGGAGTATGTTCGGGTTGACTTATATGAAATTGAAGACAGGATTCTGTTCGGTGAAATGACTTTTACTCCCATGGGAAACTATCTGCCGTACACCCATGAACGGCTGGTCGATATGGAAAGGTTTTTTGAGAATACATCCGCGAAATAGTTCAGATGATAGATTTTAACCGGCCCCATTTCACGGGGCGTGAACTGAAATACATCCAGCAGGCTGTCGTAGATAATCACAAGATATCCGGCAACGGCCTGTTCACGAAACAGTGCCAGCGTTTCTTCGAAGAGAAATACGGATTCAAGAAATGCCTGCTTACGACCAGTTGCACCGATGCGCTGGAGATGGCCGCCATCCTCTGTGATATCCAGCCGGGAGACGAGGTAATCGTCCCCAGTTACACGTTTGTGTCCTCGGCGCTTGCGTTCGTCCGTGCGGGAGCGAAGATTGTCTTTGCAGACAGCATGGAGCGGAATCCGGATATCGATGCCGGCAAAATTGAGGAGCTCATCACTTCACGGACCAAAGCCATTGTTCCGGTGCATTATGCGGGCGTGGCTTGCGATATGGACCGAATCATGGAGATTGCAGAGCGATATGGGTTAATTGTTGTGGAAGATGCAGCTCAGTCCATCGACTCGTTCTACAAGGGCCGCCCCCTGGGGAGCATCGGGCATCTGGCGGCCTTTTCCTTCCACGAGACGAAGAATATCATCTCGGGCGAGGGTGGCTTGCTGGCCATCAATGATGAGCGATTCATCCGTCGCGCCGAGATTATCTGGGAGAAAGGCACGAACCGAGCCGAGTTCTTCAGGGGTGAGGTGAACAAATACGGATGGTGCGACACCGGAAGTTCTTTCTTGCCCAGTGAAGTCATAGCGGCTTTTCTTTGGGCGCAACTTGAGGATATGACGGCTATCCAGGATAAAAGGAAAGCGCTCTGGATGCAGTACTTCAACCTTTTGAAACCCCTTGCGGACAAAGGATTCTTCCGTCTCCCTGATATCCCGGACTACGCAACGAACAATGCGCATATGTTCTATCTGGTCTGCAATTCCATCGAAGAGCGAAGCGCCTTGATTAAATGCCTGAAGGAGAATGATATCCAGGCGGTCTTCCACTATTTGAGTTTGCATTCGAGTCCGTTTTATCGGGATAAGCATGATGGGAGATCCCTGCCGTACTGTGACTTGTTCGCCGATTGCCTTGTCCGTTTGCCCATGTATTATGACCTGACCGAGACGGATGTCGACAGGGTGTGTCATCAAATTGGTAGTTTCTTTAAAATAGATGGAAGATGTTAGCACCAATCGTTGTTTTTTGTTATAATCGTCCAAAGCATATCGAGCGGACGCTGGAAGCGCTCAGCAAGAATATCCTTGCGGATGAGAGTACCCTATATATCTTTTGTGACGGGCCCAAGAAGGATGCCAGTGAAGAGCAGAGGAGCAAGATAGAACAAGTCCGTGAGATAGTTCGAAAGAAGCAGTGGTGCAAGGAAGTCTTCATTACTGAATCGGAGGAGAACAGGGGTTTAAGGGATTCCATCATTTCTGGAGCCACAAAAGTTATCCGGAAATACGGGAGAGCCATCGTGGTTGAAGATGACCTTGTGACGTCCCCACTCTTCTTGACATACATGAACCGCTGTCTGGATAAGTACGAGAATTATCGCGGGGTTTTTTCAATCAGTGCCCAGTCCTGTGTGAATCCTAAAGATTTCCCCCAAGACTATCCTTATGACGTTTACGCCTATCCCACTCATCTGCCTTGGGGGTGGGCGACTTGGGAGGACAGATGGGAACTTGTCGACTGGGACATCGACAAGAAAATGAAAGATCCGCTTGAAAAGCAGCCCTATATGCGGGATGCATTTATGCGGGGTGGTCAGGATTTGTATTACAGGAGTTTAATGGAACGCCTGAGAGGTCTGAAAGTGTGGTCCATCTGTTTTTCTCTTGCCCATTTCCAGCAGCATGCCGTTTCCATCCGTCCGGTAGTTCCCTATGTCCATAACACCGGATTCGACGGCACTGGTGACAACTCCGGCAAACAGGTGGCAACCCGACTTAACCACAAATATTATCTCAAGGCAAAAGCGGATCCCCGCTTGCTGGATGTCGTCTATGAGGACCGGCGGATTGTCAATCTGGTGTATTCTACCTCCGTCATGAAAAGACGTCCTTTTTTCAAGCGGATTATCAACAGAATCGGTTGTAAGTTGACAGGAAAAACCGAATTCCTTCTCAAGGGCGAGGTTTATAAGATATGATCAAGTCTCTTCTGACTCTGGATAACCGTCATGCCTCCATCGAGGATATAAAGGCCTGGTTGCGGGATCGCAACGAGCGTGTGGATGTGCGGATCGACCCCATTCCTTTTTCCGCCATGAAAGGCTGGAGGATGGCGCCGGACCATAGCCTCCATCATGAAACCGGGAAGTTTTTCTCCATCGAGGGAATAAGAGTCAAGACGGACTACCCTGAGCCAAGGATGTGGGAGCAGCCTATCATCAACCAGCCGGAGATTGGATATCTGGGGATTTTAGCGAAAGAATTTGACGGAGTCCTTCACTTCTTGATGCAGGCCAAGATTGAACCGGGGAATGTGAACAATGTTCAATTATCTCCGACGCTGCAGGCGACGAAGAGCAACTACACCCGTGTCCATGGTGGCCGTTTTTCCGCCTATCTGGACTTTTTTCATCATGCCAAGTCCGGCCAGATCATCCTGGATCAACTGCAGTCTGAACAGGGGGCCCGCTTCTTGAGGAAACGCAATAGGAATATGATTGTGAAAGTCCGGGAAGAAGTACCCGTGTTGGAAGATTTCTGCTGGATGACTCTTGGCCAGATCAAGGAGATGATGCAGTACGACAACTGTGTCAACATGGACACCAGAACGGTGATAGCAGGGATTGATTTTGCGGAGCATCTGTCTTCCAGCGAGGATTTATCCTCCCTTTCCGACTTCGGACGGGATATGATGGCTTCCGCAGCGGCTCAGAATGGGTATAAGAGCATGCGGGAAGTCCTTTCCTGGCTCACTGGGCTCAAAGCCAGTTACGACCTCATCATAGATAGGGTTCCTTTGAATCAAATCGAAGAGTGGGAATGCCGCGACGATGAGATTGTCCGCTATGACAAGAAGTATTTCAGGGTATTGGGGGTCAGGGTACACATTGAAAACAGAGAGGTCGTGTCCTGGTGCCAACCTCTGGTGCAGCCCATGCAACAGGGCATCTGTGCATTTGTCATCAAAAAGATTGACGGTATCGACCATTTCCTTGTCCAGGCTAAACTGGAGTGCGGGAATCGGGATGTCTTTGAACTGGCTCCGACGGTACAGTGCCTATCGGGCAATATCTTCAATGGTGTTCCCAAGCCGCCCTTTACGGATTATGTCTTGAATGCAGGAAGCGGTCAGATCATTTATGATGCCTTGCAGAGTGAGGAAGGAGGCCGGTTCTATCACGAACAGAACCGTAACATGATCGTTCTTGCCGATGACGGTTTTCCGCTGGACCTTCCTCCGACCTATCACTGGATGACGCTTGGACAGATCAATGAGTTTATGCGTTACAGCAACTATATGAACATCCAGGCCCGAAGCCTGATCGCCGCAATAAAATACGTTTGATGAGAATCGGTGTCATTTGTCCGTCGGAAATTGCGTTCCGTCGTTTTCTACCTGCACTCATGCAGTGCCGGGAACTGTGTTTTGCCGGTGTTGCCATTGCTGATAAGACCGAATTCGCCGGTGCTGATGATGCGGTTCTTCAGAATGAACTGAAGAAAGCCACCTCTTTTACGGAAACGTATGGCGGACGTATCTTTCAAGGCTATCAAGCCATGATTGAGGATGACGGTGTGGATGCCGTCTATCTTCCACTTCCTCCCGGGCTTCATCATGAATGGGCCCGACGCGTATTGTTGGCAGATAAGCATGCTTTCGTTGAAAAACCGTGCACGACGCGCTTCTGCGATACTGAGGATTTGCTTTCACTTGCCGAGGCACGCGGGCTGGCAATACACGAGAATTATATGTTTACGTTCCATCGGCAGATGGAACAGGTGCGCCAAATTGTGGAGAGTGGCCGTCTGGGAGAGGTCCGGCTTTATCGCATCGATTTCGGTTTCCCCATGCGCGCGAAAAACGATTTCCGGTATAATAAGGCCTTGGGCGGCGGAGCGTTGCTGGATTGCGCCGGATATACAATGCGTTGCGCATCTTATTTCCTGGGCCCGGATGCACAGGTCGTGTGTGGTGCAGCCCAGCATATCGAGGGCTTTGAAGTGGATATGTATGGATCGGCCACCATGGTCGATAATCAGGGTGTCACTGCCCAGTTGGGATGGGGGATGGACAACAACTATCGGTGCAGCCTGGATATCTGGGGTAGCGAAGGAACGTTGCACACCGATCGCATCCTGACTGCGCCGGCCGGCTTCGTGCCTCATGCCACGATCAAGATCGGGAATGACCCGTCGGAGACGATTGCCCTCGATGCCGATGACGCGTTCGGGAAGTCGATTGAGCATTTTTACATTTGTACGAAGGACGAAGCCGTCAGGAAGGCGAATTACGCGCAGTTGCACCGCCAGGCTTCGTTGATTGACCAATTCTACAGGATTTCCGGATTATGAACAATCCTATCTATGTGACGATGCCGACGCTGGCACCCCGCGCGGATGTCGATCGTTTGCTTGAACAGATCTGGAGCAGTGGGATCATGACACATAACGGTCCGCTGGTACAGCGGTTCGAACGTGAGGTCGCAGCGTATTTGGATGTCCCGAAAATGGTGGCGTGTACCAATGGAACGCTTGCCCTGCAGTTGGCCATTAAGGCGCTGGGCCTGCATGGGGAGATAATCACGACTCCATTTACTTTCATTGCGACGATTTCGTCCATTATGTGGGAGCACTGCACACCCGTTTTTGTGGACATCGACCCTGATACTTTCAATCTGGATCCCCGGAAGATTGAAGAAAAGATTACCTGCCATACGGTTGGGATCATGCCGGTCCATGTGTTCGGTAACAGTTGCGATATTGAATCCATCGACAAGATTGCTGCCAGGCACGGCCTGAAGGTAATCTATGATGCCTGTCATTCTTTCGGTGTCAGATATAAAGGAAAATCCGTCTTCACTTACGGTGATATTTCCGTGACCAGTTTCCACGCGACCAAGATGCTGAATACCGCCGAGGGCGGCGGTTGTTTCACCATGGACGGGGAATTGGACGAGAAGATGCGACGCATCCGTTTCTTCGGCTTCGAGAACCATGCTGACATCGTCGAGGACGGATTCAATGGCAAAATGACCGAAGTGAATGCTGCTGTCGGCATAGCAAACCTTGCCTATATGGACGCTGCCCTTGCCGACCGCAAGAAGAAATACGCTTTGTATAGGGATATCTTGAGGGCCGATTGCTCCTTACGATTCCAGAAGATAGAACAGGACTCCTGCAATTACAGTTATTTCCCAGTGGTTTTCCCGGATGAACAGACCGTGTTGCGGGTAATAGGGCATTTACAGGCCAACCAGGTTTTCCCCCGCAGGTATTTCTACCCATCAGTGAATACATTCAGGCGTCTTTTACCTTATGTGCCCATGCCGGAATCCGAGAATTTGGCCAGCCGCATCCTGTGCCTTCCGTTGTTCTATTCTCTGCCGGAATGCGAAGTGCAGAGAATCGCAGAACTCACCTTGAAAGCAATTTGATGATGAATACATCCTATCTTTCTCCGGAAGAACTGGCAGATCTTGGACTCAAGTCTTATGGTAAAAACGTATTCGTAAGCCGCAATGCGGTTTTTTATGATGCGGGGCGGATTTCCATTGGTGACAATGTCCGGATCGATGATTTCTGCATTATTATCGGGGATGTGACAATCGGTTCTAACATCCATATCGCACCTTATTGTGCGCTGTATGGCAAGTATGGGATCAAACTCAGTGATTACTGCGGTCTTTCCGCACGCGTTACGATTTACAGCGCAGTCGATGATTTCAGTGGCGAGTATGCCGTCGGGCCGATGGTGGATGAGTCTATAAGGAGAATGGAAACGGGGCCGGTAGTCCTTGAAAGATATGTCCAAGTTTGCGCCGGGAGTGTCGTCTTGCCCCATCTTACCATTGGAGAAGGGGCGGTGGTCGGATCGCTCTCGATGGTCAAAGGAGATCTTCAGGCATGGCAGGTTTACGGAGGTATCCCGGTGCGTCGACTGAAAGAAAGAAAAATGGAACTGGTCGATAGAATAGAATCGTTGCGGAATGGATAACCCCAAGGTCAGTGTTGTCTGCACGGTGTATAAACACGAAGCATATCTTCGGAGATGCTTCGACGGATTCGTGATGCAGAAGACGTCGTTCCCTGTTGAGGTCCTGGTTAATGATGACTGCAGTCCGGACGGGTCGGCGGCCATCATGCGGGAGTATGAGGCGAAATACCCTCATTTGTTCCATTGCATCTATCAGACCGAGAATCAGTATTCAAAGGGAATCAAGCCCTGGTGGGAAGTTTTGTTTCCCATGGCCCGTGGAGAGTATATTGCCATCTGCGAAGGCGATGATTATTGGATCGATCCGTATAAACTACAAAAGCAAGTGGACTTCATGGACGCCCATCCCGGTTTTTCCGCTTGTTTCCATAATGCGCGGGTTTTGCGCAAAAGGGGCGTAACCCTCTTCAATGCATTGGCTGAGAATCATTATCCATCCACGGAAGACATCATCAAACGCCGTTGGTTCATCGCTACGCCGACGTTGTTTTTCCGGAACGTCCTGACAGATTTCCCGGATTGGAGGGGAGAGATCGTCAATGAGGATTTTCTGTTGGAACTTTTGCTGGCCAGGACGGGACGGTTTTATTATATGGATGATGTCATGTCCGTTTACAGGCAGGACGGGATGGGGATGTCTGCGGTCTTGAACAAGGATCAAGTCAGAATGGTTGAGCGGTTGATCGATTTGTTGGTTCGGGTAAAACCTCTTTACGGAGAAGCATATGCTCATTCTTTCGATGAAGCAATCGATGAATATCGTAAGATGCGTGATGTCTATGCAAAAGAAGACTTCTATGAGAAGCATCCTATCGCTCGCGTTTTTCGCCTGAAGACCCATCGGCGTTGGATAAAAAAACGACTAAGGAAACTATTGTAATATGGTTCTGACCATCATTACCATCAACCGTAACAATGCCGTCGGGCTGGAGAAGACCATGCGAAGCGTCTTTTCGCAGCAGCGGACGGACTTTGAATACGTCGTCGTTGACGGGGCCAGCACCGACGGGAGCGTCGAAGTTATCCGGCGGTTCGCCGAAGGATTCGGCAGCCGTCTGAAATGGATATCCGAACCCGATAAAGGCATCTATAATGCGATGAACAAAGGAATCGGGATGGCGACAGGAGATTATGTGCAGATTCTCAACAGCGGTGATTGCCTGGTTTCGGAAGATGTGGTCGGAAGCATGTTTGCCGCCCTGGAGAAGAAAGGGAATCCACCTATCCTTTATGGCAACATGCTAAAGGATATGCCTGACGGCACGGTGGTCCGTGACCGGTGTTTTGCAGGTCGGGAGATCTCTTTCCTGGGCTTTTATACGGGGACGCTGAATCACTCTCCTGCATACATTCGGCGGAGTCTTTTCGATGAATATGGTCTCTATGATGAATCCCTGAAGATCGTCTCCGACTGGAAATGGTATTTGGAGGCGATTATTCTGGGTAAAGAAAAACCGGTCTATGCTGATATCGATGTGACCCTATTCGACGTTACTGGAATTAGCGAAACAAACAAGGTTCTTTGCAATAAGGAGAGAAGGCAGGTGATGAGCCAGATGATTCACCCGTCTTTCCTGAAGGATTATGACGATTGGGCAATGTCGTTATACCAGATTAAGAGGCTTAAACGGCATCCTTGGGCCTATAAGATTTTCTGGTTCCTCGAGAGGAGCCTGATGAAATGGGAAAAGCATCGTTTTTCGAAAACGAAGGAGCAGGAATGGCAATGATTCTCAGTATCGTCGTTCCGGTTTACAATGTCAAGCAGTATCTCCACAAATGTCTGGAGAGTCTTCTTGACCAAGACTTTAGCAAGGACGAATATGAGATCGTCCTTGTCGATGACGGATCTACTGACGGGAGCGGTACGATATGTGATGAGTTCGCCCTCAAAGAGGGGAATGTCAAGGTTGTACATCAAAAGAACCAAGGTTTGAGTGTCGCCAGGAATGTCGGTACGCAAATGGCAGAAGGGAAGTACATCCAGTATGTGGATTCCGATGATTACTTACGCCCCGATGTTCTCAAGGGTTTGGTCTCATTGATGGAGGAGCATAACCTGGATGTTCTTCGCTTTGGATTAAGGAGGGTTTCCGAGCGGGAGAGCGTTCCCGAAATTGGAAATGGTCCGATACGACTGAGAGACACCCGGGTATGGAATGGCAAGGATTTCTTGCTGAAAGAATTATGGTTCTCTTGTTATGCCTGCCAGTTCATTATCCGGAAAGAACTGTTGGAGATCCATCATCTCCAGTTCAAACCGGGAATTATCTTTGAGGACACCGAGTGGACGCCCCGAATGCTGAGCGTTTCCCGGAGAGTTGCCAGTACCGATGCCGTTGTCTATTATTATCTGATCCGCAATGGGTCCATCACGAACAGTGCCGTTGAGAGAAAAATCAAAGGGCAGATGCTCTTGATTGACGAACTCAGGAACCAGGCATCAGCCATGGAGGATTCCCGTTGGCACCAAGGGATGATTTCGCACATAGTTGTTACGATCATCTCGAACATCAGCAAATCCCTTTATCCGCAACGGAATGTGTATTTGAAAGAGTTGAAGGAAAGAAACGTCTATCCGTTATCTACCTATATGGCGAATAAAAGCGGTTTGCGAAAAATCCGTCTCATCAATGTTTCGCCTTCCCTAGCGTGTTATTTGATCCATTTGTTCAATAAATGATACCGCGTATTATCCATTATTGCTGGTTCGGACGGGGACCGATGCCGGAACTGGCCTTGAAATGCATAGATTCCTGGCATAGGTTCATGCCGGATTATCAGTATAAACTTTGGAACGAGGACAACTTTGATATCGAAAGTGTCCCTTATGTGAAAGAAGCATACGAATCCAGGAAGTTTGCATTTGTGACGGACTATGTCCGGTTATATGCCTTGTACACGGAAGGCGGCATCTATATGGATACGGACGTCGAGGTGCTCAAACCGTATGACAACCTTCTTTCCCTACCCGGTTTTACCGGGTATGAAGGAAGTAAGTTCATGCCCCCTGTTACGGGTACGATGGCGAGTGAGCCCGGGAATGCCTGGGTGAAAGAGCAACTTGAAGCCTATGATTCGCTGCATTTCATCAAGCCCGACGGTACTTTGGATACGACGACCAATACCGTTAGGATATCCGAGATAATGAAAAAGGGCGGATTTGTCCAGAACGGGAAAAAGCAGGAGTATAAAGATATGCATATCTTCCCAGTCGATTATTTCTGTCCTAGACAGACAACGGGAGAGTATCTGCTTACTGAGAATACGTATTGTGACCATCATTTTATGGGATCCTGGTCGGGAGGAAAGAAAAAACGCTCGCGCTTTTTGTTAAATTTGCTCGGACAAAAGAATGTGACCAGGCTCATCAAATTGAAAAGACTACTTTTGGGTTAAGAGATGATTCCTTTTTTTCCGAATAAAATCGCTTATAGGGCTATCATTGTATATTTGATCGCTCTCACCGCCATCAGCCTCTTTTACTCACGGTACTCCATGCAATTGCTATTTATTGCCATGGGTATTGTCAGTGTGGCAGGCTTTTTCCTTCTGACAAACTCTTTGACTAGGGGGTGGCTTAATAAACCTGGCGGTTCTTTTGCCTGGTTTCTTTTCGGGGTAGCCCTCTTCATCCGGGTTGTCTATGTGATCGGGTCTTACTTTTATTTTATCAATGTGACGGGTTCCCCTTTCGGCTTTGAGTTAGGCGATGCAATGGGGTATCACGATACCGCTTTGTGGCTGATGGAAGAGCCTTGGAGTACGACGGACGAATACTTCTTCCATACACCGGGAATCCCGAATTCCGATGCGGGTTATCCGATTTATCTGACGGCTCTTTATAAACTTTTCGGCCCGAATATACTCATCCCTCACTTGTTGAAGGCGTTTCTCAGTGCGTGGATGTGCGTCTTGATTTATCGGATTGCGCAGCGTTCCTTTGGAGAGAATACGGGAAAAATGGCCGGCGTCATGTGTATGCTGATGCCCAACTTCATCATCTATTGCGGAAACCATTTGAAGGAAACCGAGATGATTTTCCTGGAAGTCGCCTTCCTGGAGCGTTTGGATTATCTTATCCGGAATAGAAAGTATAATCTTTGGACGATTCTGCTTCCTACGCTGCTTGCCCTCAGCCTGTTTTATTTCCGGACGGTGCTTGGAGCGGCTGCCGTTTTCGCTTTCGTGACATCGGCTGTTTTTTCTTCAACGCCGACAATGAGAAAGGGTTGGCGAAGAGCGACTCTGATTGGCTGGGGCCTTCTATTCCTTATTTTCTCCACTGGCAGTACCATTATGAATGAGGTTGAGTCTTATTGGGAAGGTCGTGGAGACAATGCAACAAAAAAACGGTATGAGCAGACGCTTCGAGGCAATCAATGGGCTCAGTATGCTACCCAAACCGTGATGGCACCCATGATTTTCGTCCTGCCGTTCGCTACGATGATAGATGTGGACGAACAATATGGTCAGCAGGAAAAGAGCGGCGGTAATTTCATCCGCAATTTTATGGGTTTCTTCGCTATCCTGGGCGTTTATGAGGCTTTCCGAAGAAAGAAATGGCGAGATTTTACGTTAATAGGATCCTTTGTCATAGCCTACTTGGGCGTCGTCGCTCTAAGCGGATTCAGTAACTCAGAGCGCTTCCTTCTTCCCGGTCTTCCTGGCCTGATCCTGATTTGGTCATATGGAATCGCCTCTTTACGTAAAGAAACCTTCAAACTTCTGACCCCTTGGTGTTTGCTGGTTGTTGCCATGGAATTCGCCTGGGCCTACTTTAAACTCGGCAGCCGCGGTCTGTTCTGATGAAGATCCTGCTCATCGCCAATTATGAAGAAGGGGTCGGGGGTATCTCCGTCCAGGTTAAGTTGCAGCATGATTTGTTGCGCGGGGACGGACATGTCTGTGATATCCTGAGTACGAAAGGCTCGGTTGCTAAACGTATCAAGGCGTTCTTCGCGCTCCTTTCCAAGGGGCGGAAATATGACGTGTTCCATATCCACGCCTGCTCAGACCGTGGATTCCTGCCCGCAGTGCTTGGTATCAATATCGGACGACTTTTCAAAAAGCGGGTCGTACTCACTTTTCACGGGGGAGGTGCGGAAGGATTCTTCCATAGAAAAGAGAAGTTTGTCAAGCGTTATCTGACTCGGACCTCGGCGAATATTGTCCTTTCCGGTTTCATCGGGCGGGTATTTGACCGGTATGGGATTCCATACACGGTGATTCCCAACATTCTAGTGTCTGATGGCTCCACTTTCCGGGCAAGGACCGAAATCCGCCCCCGGTTCATCGGCATCCGTTCCCTGACTGATACTTACAATATCAAGTGTACGCTACGGGCTTTCGCAATCGTCCTGGAGAAGTATCCCGATGCGAAATTGACACTGCTCGGAGGCGGGCCTCTCAAGGCGGAACTCGAGCAGTTTGTGGCCGACCATCATATCCAAAATGTCACTTTCGTCGGTCAGGTACCTAACACGGAGATATCCCGTTATCTGGATGAGGCAGACATCATGGTGTCGTCTCCCCGGTTCGACAATATGCCGGTTTCGGTCCTGGAAGGCTTCAGGGCAGGACTCTTGGTCATTTCCAGCAATGTGGGTGGTGTCCCTTATATGATCGAGGATGGTCGGAACGGATTGCTTTTCGAGAATGATAATGATCACCAGATGGCGGAAAAGATGCTGGCAGCCGTAGAGGACCCGGATGCGACCCGCCGGATGATTGCAAATGCCCGTAAGAGTCTGGAAGATTACAGGTGGGAGAACTGCCGGGAGAAACTGTTGGCGTTATATAAAGGTTGAAAATGGGAATCTATAATTTCATTGACAGAAACATTCTGCTTCCAATCGGGGACTTGCTCTATGGTAGTTCCGTACGTTCTCGGCTAGAGGAATTCCGTCGGTATGACCGGCTGACGTCGGCGGAGATTTCGGACTTGCAGAATAAGAAACTCCAGAAATTGGTCCGTCACTGCTATGAGAATGTTCCGTATTATACGAAGCTTTTCGACCGCCTGAGTCTCAAGCCGGAGGATATCCAAACCCGATTGGATTTGGCCAAACTGCCCGTCTTGACCCAGCAGTTAACCCGGGATAATTATGATGACTTGATCCCCAA
>JAEEGL011618254.1_pt1 | contig 19400 bp, 20 predicted proteins | sample 9134231 | NCBI WGS metagenome assembly JAEEGL01 (sample SAMN16246548, study PRJNA631951) | gut metagenome | biome: gut microbiome; feature: rumen; material: fiber-attached | host: Bos | place: Iran: Karaj | collected 2018-10
ACGGAAGCTCAGAGGGTTGTTCTTGGCAAAAGCAAGGAAGAGGCCAATTCTCTTGCCATGGAGCTTCTTGCAAAGATGGGACTTGAATCCAAGGCCGACTTTTACCCTTGCCAGTTAAGCGGAGGCCAGCAGCAGCGGGTCAGCATTGCCAGAGCCCTTGCCCTAAAACCACAGGTTCTTTTCTTTGATGAACCAACCAGTGCCCTGGACCCGGAGCTTACAGGGGAAATTCTTGCGGTAATACGGGAACTTGCAAAGACAAAGATGACTATGGTAGTGGTAACCCACGAGATGGCCTTTGCAAGAGACACAAGCGACCACATAATCTTTATGGACGGTGGCATGATTGTTGAGCAGGGTACCCCAAGCGATGTTATAAACAATCCAAAAGAGGAAAGAACAAAAGCCTTCCTTAAGCGCTTTAATGACGTTAGGTAAAGGCAAATCCCCAGTCTTTGGCTTGAATAAAAAAAGCGCGGCCTGAAGCAAACAAACCGCGCATGTTCTTAAATTGGTATTTTTAACTTTTTTTAATTAAAATGTTTTTCAACATTTATTAAAATACAGTAACAACGTCTCCGTTGGGGTAGTTTTCCTTTACCCAATCGCGTACCTTCTGAGTCTGGAGGGCATTTACAAGAGCCTTAAGAGCTGAATCGTTCTCGCGGCCTGCCTTTGTAACAACAATGTTTACATAAGGTGAATCCTTTCCTTCTACAAAGAGACCGTCCTTTGTTGAATTAAGACCAACTGCAAGGGCATAGTTTCCGTTTATTGCAGCAGCATCAACGTCTGGAAGAACACGGGGAAGAGAAGCGGCTTCTACTTCCGTAAACTTAAAGTTCTTTGGGTTTGATTCAATAGAAACAGGAGTTGCCTCAAGGCCTGCATCAGATTTTAGGGTGATAAGGTTGGCAGCCTGAAGCAAAAGCAAGGCACGACCCTCGTTTGTTGGGTCATTCGGAATTGCAATTGTTGCACCTTCAGGGATTTCCTCAAGCTTGCTATACTTCTTTGAATAAAGTGCAAATGGTTCAATGTGGATTCCGCCAATGTCTACCAAGTGTGTTCCGTGTTCAGAATTGAATGTATCAAGATAAGGCTTGTGCTGGAAGAAGTTGGCATCCAAATCACCTGATTCAACTGCTGAGTTTGGTGTTACGTAATCATTGAATTCTATGATGTCCAATTTGATTCCTGATGCAGCAAGGTCATCTTTTACAAGATTCAGCAAGCCTTCGTGTGGAACAGGTGTTGCTCCAACTTTTATGGTTACAGATGAATCCTTCTTTTTGCATCCGGAAAGCAATGCGAGTGCAGAAATAACAGCGAGTGCTGTTCCAAATATTTTTTTCATATAAAACTCCTTTTTGGGTAATTCCCTAGTAGATTGGTAGAGAATATATAACATAAACAAATATTTGTCAAGATTTTCAAACAAACGGGAAAAACCGAAAAGAAAAAGTATTGTTTTCTTCTTCTGGACGGTAACCTTTTACGCTCTACCATGCATTTTTACTCTAATCCGGCTAACATTCCTTTGCGCCACCGCCGTTCCGGGGTTCCGGCTTTCGCCTCCATTGCTGGCGCAACGGGCCAAGGCCCGCCCCTCCATGGCGGCGTAAGTTCTTACCGGTTTGCAAACAGTCATCTTAGTAGGCTCAACGCAGCATTTATTCCGAAACCTGTATGTAGGGTTCGTCTATAACAATATCCTTGTAGATTTCTTTTTGACCATAAGAAAGGTGGGGATGCTTTTTGCCCTTGTAGTTCTGTCCAACTTCTATGCGGCGGATTACAAAAAAATTCCATGCAACGGGAGGAAGCTTTGCAAAAGGATCCTTTATGTTTGCAAAATTATAGGCAGCCTTTACACAGCGCTCAAAATAGTCGCGCATGTCCTTTCCATACAAAAGATTGGGGCAGCCGTATGTAATAAGGACAACCTTTCTACCGCTGTCTGGATTAGCTTCGTCCGTCCTTGTGCGGAAGTTGAATTCCTCTGCGGCAAGATGGGCAATGGCACCTCCCATGCTCCAGCCTACAAAAACTATCTCGTAGTCAGGATATTTTTCAAGCTGCTCAAAGAATTCCTTCATAACCTGCTCGGAGCCTGAATGCCAAACCTTTACAAAACCGCCGTGTGCCTTGATTTTTTTTGAACCATGCTCATAAGATTTGGTCACAAATGCAATGTCGTGTATGGCATCTGCAAAGCTGTGGGTGTCTTCAAATATCAGGTAAAGGATTTTTTCGTCATCATCCGCCGTTATGTAGTAGTTTAGCGATTTTCCGATTTCAAGAAAAAGCTTCCTCGAAATGCGGCACCTGTCAGAATATACAGTCCATGCCCTTAGTTTTTTTCTGCCCTGCCACGCTGAATCCTGCACATTGTTCTGTAAGGACGAAGGCGGCACGGTTGCGCAGGCAGCAAGGAAAACTGTAGAAAGCGCAATTAGAAGTACGGCCGCAATGAGGGATGCTTTCATCAGGATTATTTCTGGGCTTTTCCAAAAAGGCTTTCCCCGCAGTAGCTGCATGTGCCATTGGTTCCGACCCTTATGTGGCTAGTTCCTCCGCAGTTGGGGCATTTGACTTCCACAAAGCCAGTGCCAAGGTCGTCACCGTCGAGTGCATTGTCTATCTTAACGCAGGGTTTTCCTCCAAGCTGAAGGTTGCAGTTCTGGAAATATCCTTTTTTGAACAGAATATCCAGCTCCGGGAATATTTCAAAGCTTGGCTTATTCATCTGGGCCGAAAGTTCTTCCGCCGTTACGGTTCCGTCAACATCACTTCCAAAGATTTTTTCGTAGCGCATTGCAGTTGATATTTCGCCATTCTTTTTTTTGCCAATATATATCGGTATTCCACATGCAGCCATCAGTATTATGTAAACCGGCAGAAGCTTCATGGATACTTTTTCCCCGGCTATAGGAAAAAAGCAGCAAAGGACTCCCAATGCAAAAAAGCAAATTCCTATGAAACCCCACTTTACTAATTTGTCTGCAATTGATTCATATCTGTAAACCTGATCCATATTTAGGTATTTTGCCATCTTATTCCTCCTGGATTTTCCCATACAAAGGGTTGCCGCAGTAGCTACACTTGCCGTGGCTGTCTGCCCTTATGCGGTTTGTTGCACCGCAGTTCTTGCATGTAACCTCAACAAAACCTGTGCCCAGCACTTCATTTCCAAGGGCGTTGTCTATCTTTACACAGGTATCTTCTTCCTTGCCAAGACTACAGTTCTGAAAGTAGCCCTTTGTAAAGAGGTCTTTAAGTTCGGCAAAGATTTTGGAACTTGGCCGCTTTAGCTGGGTAGAAAGTTCGTCTGCGGTTATAATTCCGTCGGTGTCGCTTCCAAAGATTGTTTCGTAGCGTCTTGCAGATGCTATCTCCCTGAACTTTTTTCTGGATATAAGTATTGGTATGGCAGAAGGAATCAGCAGTATGCAGGACATATACAGGGGATTCGTCTCCTTTTTTTCCAAATAGGGAGCAAGCATGGCCTTTTCTTCTTCTGTAAGTTTCACGTCTGAACTGGAAAGAATATCATTTCCTGTAAATTTCTTGTTTTCATCATTGATTTTGAACAATGAACCCAGTATTCCAATGCCAAAAAAACAAACAAGGACACAGCCCCACTTCATGAATTTTTTTGCGGACTTAGCTTCTTTTTCAATCCTGTCAAGGTTCAAGTACCTTATGCTAGCGTCGCCTACAGCCATTTTTTCTCCATAAAAACTGATTTATGTAAAATCATAACACGGCTTTTTTTTGCTGTCAATTTGCATTTTAGTTAGCGTTACCTTCTGGCCTTTATCCTTCCGCTGATGAAGGAACCCAAAGCCTGTATAAGTTCAACCATAAGAATAATTACGATTACGGCTGCCGCAAGAACGCGGGTCTCAAAGCGCTGGTAACCGTAGCTGTTTGCAAGCTGACCCAAACCACCGCCGCCAACAACACCAGCCATGGCTGAGTATCCGATCAGGTTTATTACGGTAAGGGTAATTCCGTCCACCAGGGAAGGCAATGCTTCGGGAATCATGACCTTAAAAATTATCTGCCTGTTTGTAGAACCCATGCTTCTTGCGGCTTGTATTACGCCAACATCCACTTCTTTTAGCGACGACTCTATAACGCGGGCAACAAAAGGGGCGGCGGCAATGCTTAGCGGAACAATCGTTGCTTTTGTTCCTATTGTAGTGTGCACGATAAGGCGTGAAAGCGGGAACAAAAGAATAATCAGGATTATGAATGGAAAAGAGCGCACAATGTTTACAATGCGGCTAAGCACCTGGTTCAGCATTGGCTTTGGAGCTATTCCGTTGAGCGGCTCACTTGTGCACAAAAGAATTCCAAGCGGAAATCCCAAAAGCACGGAAAATATTGTGGAAAACAAAACCATAAGAGCGGTCTGACCCGTAGCAACTCCTACAAGTCCCATTATATCAGCCCAAGATAACTTCATTTACCTTCCTCCGCATCTTCTACAATAATTCCCCTTTCCTTTAAGAACGCAAGCGCTTTCTGAACATTTTCCTTGGAACCTGTAATGTCTGTAATCATAGTGCCTATTTTTTTATCTGGAAGAGTCTGTATTCCTCCGGCACGGATGTTCAAATCAACGTCCACATTCTTGCACAAATCGCTAAGAACTGGCCTGTCCGTATCGCTGCCAACAAAATGCAGGATGTATTTACCGCCGTCTTCTGACCAGCGCAAAATCTGTGGCTGAGCCTGAGTAATGCGGGAAATAAAATCTTTTGTAACGAAAGACTTGGGGCATGTAAAAACATCGGATACAGTCCCCTGTTCTACAACGCGTCCGTCGTCAACAACAGCAACCAGGCTGCATGCGTCACGCACAACTTCCATCTGGTGGGTAATCATAACCACCGTAAGGTTCATCTTTGCCTGAATCTGGCGGATAAGGTCAAGAATCGACTGTGTTGTCTGGGGATCAAGTGCGCTTGTGGCTTCGTCGCAAAAGAGAATGTCCGGTTCTGTGGCAAGTGCGCGGGCAATAGCAATACGCTGCTTCTGACCGCCGGAAAGTGTGCTTACCGGAGCATCTGCCCTGTCTGCAAGACCTACAAGGTTCAGCATTTCCTTTACGCGGGATTCTATTTTGTCTCGCGGTGTATTGCAAATTTCAAGCGGATAGGCAATGTTTTTTGCCGCAGTTCTGGAAGAAAACAAATTGAAGTTCTGGAAAATCATTCCGATTCTTCTGCGCTGGGCTATAAGTTCTTTTTTGCTCAGGCTGTCCACCTGCTTGTCACCGTAAAAAATGGTTCCGGAATCAGGTTTTTCCAAGAGGCTTATGAGTCGGACCAGGGTAGATTTTCCCGCTCCGCTTTTTCCTATTATTCCAAAAATCGTATTGTCTGGAATTTCAAGGGAAACTCCGTCCACAGCATTAACAACGCCGTCTTTTGTGGAATAAGATTTTTTTAAATCATTTAGCTTTATCTGCATACGACCCCGTGCTTGTTTTATTTACATGTTTATGATAATTTTTTTTTAGTGCTTATACAAGAGCCCATATTTTTACAAGGAATTCAGGAATGAAACTAAGTCGCGAAAGCTACAGAAAAATGAACAGAGGCTACAACGCTATCTTTGATGGCCTTCAGGAAATAGAAGACATTACTCCGGAAATAAGCATGGCTATGAACCAGGCCCTTAACGTTCTGGATGCCTGCCTTGATGAAGTAAAAAAATGCATCGTGGAAGATGAAGCTCCATCCGGGGAAAAACCTGCCGAAAGCACAGGCGGATTTACCGTTCTTGGCGGAAAGTAAAAACAAAGTTCCATTGGTTGCGGCAAAGGCAATTTTTAACTATAATCAGAATATGCCTACAATAGATTTGAAAAACAAGACTGTCCTTTTAACCGGAGCAGCAGGATTCATAGGTTCATTCTTATGCAAGAACCTTATGGCCGCATTCAAAGACATAAAAATTATCGGACTTGACTGCATAACCGACTATTACGACACTTCGCTAAAAGAAGAGCGTCTTAAAATGCTAAGAGAGCTTGGCGGAGAATTCATCTTTGAAAAAATAGACATAGCAGACAAGGCACAACTTGAACGCATATTCGTCCAGTACAAACCGCAGCTTGTCGTTAACCTTGCAGCACAGGCAGGAGTTCGCTATTCAATTGACCACCCGGACAGCTACATCCATTCAAACATAATCGGCTTCTACAATATTCTTGAATGTTGCAGGAACCACAAGGTGGAGCACCTGGTTTTTGCATCAAGCTCCAGCGTTTACGGCAGCAACAAAAAAGTTCCCTATTCCACAGAAGACAAAGTGGACAATCCTGTGTCTCTTTATGCCGCTACAAAAAAATCAAATGAACTATTTGCACACGCCTACTCAAAGCTATACGGTATTCCCTGCACGGGACTGCGTTTCTTTACCGTCTACGGACCAATGGGCAGACCGGACATGGCTTATTTTAAGTTCACGAACAAGCTTGTAAAGGGAGAGCCTATCCAGATCTACAACATGGGAGACATGTACCGCGACTTTACCTATGTGGACGACATTGTTACCGGAATAACAAACATAATGCAAAAGACACCAGAGCTTACGGAAGACGGGGCTGCCTACAAGGTATACAACATTGGAAACAGCAAGCCTTCCAGCCTTATGAAATTTGTAGAGATTCTTGAACAGTGCCTAATGAACGAAGGAATCATATCCGAACCGGGAAAGAAGGAGCTTTTGCCCATGCAGAGCGGTGATGTTTACCAGACCTATGCGGACGTAAGCGACCTAGAAAAAGATTTTGGCTTTAGACCTTCAACAACACTTGAACAGGGACTTGCCGAATTTGCAAAATGGTATAAGGGCTATTACAAAAAATGAAATACGTTTACGTTTTGGTTTCTTCGCAAAATGACTTTTACTATGAGCAGTGCCTCATGTCTCTAACATCGCTAAGGCTTTACATGGAAGACGCGGAGGTTTTTGTTCTTTGCGACCAAGGGACATTCCAGACTTTCAGCGGAAAAAGAGCCGCCATCAAAGAGCTTGCAAAAATAATAAGCGTACCATTTGAAGACGGAGTTGGAAACACCGAGCGCTCCAGGCTTATTAAAACCGCAATTCCAGACTACGTAGATGGAGACTTTCTCTACATTGACTGCGACACAATAATCTGCTCTGACCTTAGTGCAATAGAAGAATTCCCTTATGAAATAGCAGGCGTACTTGATGCCCACGTCTATCTGGACGAACACCTGCACAAACAGACCTTTGTAAAGCGCGACAAAAAACTTGGCTTCCACGGAACAGCATCCCTTAACGGCAACATAAACGGAGGACTTGTATTAGCCAGGGACACTCCATACGCAAAGGAATTCTTTAAGGCATGGAACGAAGCTTGGAAATATTCCGCCTACAAAAAGAAAGACATGCATGACCAGAGCGCACTAAACGAAGCAAATTACCGCACAAAAATGAAGGCTCAGCTGCTCCCCGGTGAATGGAACTGCCAACCCTGCCACGGAGGACTTGCCTTTTTAAAAGACGCAAAAATCATCCATTATTATTCATCAGAAATGACAGGCAAAAATTATCAGCCCTACTACAAGCTTGCAGACAAAAATCTTCAGCAGCGAATAAAAGACGAAGGAAAAATTCCGCAAGACATTATGGAAATGATAAGGGAACCAAAATTCCAGTTCAACAAAGTGCACATGCTTTCGGACAAAAGAATAATCAGCGTAATGCAGTCGCCCCTTTTGTTTACGATGGCAGACCTAAAAGCACACTTACCTTTCCTGTTCAAGTTTTTTGAAGCACAGGCAGCCCTTATCCGCAGCATAGGAAAAAAAATCAAGGGTAAAAAATGAGCATAAAAAGATATTCCCCGGCATTTCCAGTTTTTATTGTCCTTGCTATGCTTGTAATGGCAATTATGATTCTGCTCTCCCTTCACAGCCATATCACTCCGCAAAAATGCGAGGCTAGCGGCACACCAATTTTGTTCATAGAAACAGAGAGTGGCAAAAAGATAAAAACAAAGGAAAAATACGTAAAGGCTGTATATTCAATTAGCTACGGCGGGGAAACTCTTTCCGGAAAGTGTAAAATCCGCGGAAGGGGCAACACTACATGGAAGACCAGGGAACTTTACAAAAAGCCCTACCTTTTAAAGCTGGACAAAGCGGCATCTCTTTTGGGACTCCCGGAAGCAGAAAAATGGGTGCTAATGGCAAACACGGCAGACAAAACATCCCTGCGAAACGCCTACGCCTATTATCTTGCAAATAATGTTTGGAAGAGCGGGCTTTGGACACCGGACGCAAAATTTTTGGCTCTTTTTGTAAACGGACGCTACGAAGGCCTTTATGCGCTTACGGAAAAAATCGACATTCACCCAAACAGGCTTTCTCTAAACACAGAAGACGGTTCATTTCTTTTTGAAGTGCGCTCACAAAAAAACAAGGCTTGGAATTTTAAAAGCAAACAGGACGTTTCTTTTAGCATAAGGCAGCCGGAAAATTCCAGTAAGGAAAAATTTGAAGCTCAGCAAAATTTTATCCAGCAGGTGGAAGACGTACTTTTTTCCAATGACTTTACGGACAAAGAAAATGGCTGGCAGAAATATCTTGACGCACAAAGCTTTGCCGACTGGTATTTAATAAATGAATTTACAAAAAACCACGACGCAAGGTTTCAGGCATCATGCTACCTTTACTATGATTCAGACACAAAAAAAATCTACATGGGACCAATCTGGGACTTTGACATTTCATGCGGAAACATAAACTATGACGGCTGCGAAAATCCAGAAGGCTTTTGGGTAAAAGAAGAAAGCCAGTGGTTCAAGCGGCTTTTTGAAGACCCATTTTTTGCTAACCTTGTAAAAGAAAGGTGGAATTCAAAACGGGAGCTTCTAAGAAATTCCAGCGAATGGATTCACATGTCGGCAGAAGAAATTGAAGGCCCCATCATGATTAACGATTCCCTCTGGAAGAACATAGGACACCGTCAATGGCCCCATGCACCCGGATGGAAAAAGCGCAAGACCTTTGCCGCGGAAGTGAATTATTTTTCTGACTGGGTAACAAAGCGTTTTGAATGGATGGACAAAGCCATAAACGAAAGCGAGGTTCAAAAGTGAAACTGGCAATAGACTGCCGCATGAGCGGAAAGAGCGGAATAGGAACCTTTCTGGACAGCATAATCCCCTTTTTTATCCAGAGCGGAACATCCATTTTGTTTTTGGGCTTACCGGAAAAAAAGCAAAAGGAACTTGAACAAAGCAATCCATCCGCAGGCAAGAACTTTACATTCCTACCCTGCAGCATAAAAAATTTTTCCCTAAAAGAAATGTTCGCATTTCCTTCACAGCTACTAAAAGAAATAAATTCCTGCGACGCATATTTTTCCCCATACTGCAACATACCAGGACGCATTTTTTCCAGAGGAATAAAAATCCCTGTCTACACAACCATTCACGACATAATCTTTCTTGACATGCCGGAGATTGCAGGAAAAGCAGGAACTTTTATACGAAAGCTAATCTACAAGAGGGCAATCCGTCTTAGCAAAGGAATTTTCACCGTATCCGAATTCAGCAGGGAACGCATAATAAAAAAACTGGGCTGCAAAAAAAAGCTTACTGTAGTCTACAACGGAGTTCCCCTCTATAACGAAGAAGAAAATTCAGCAAAGGGAACAAAAAAAAGCAACACAATCCTTTTTGTAGGCAACATAAAAAAGCACAAAGGCTTGGCAACACTAATACCGGCATTCATAAAATTCCGCAACAACCTGTCCCTTGCCGAAGAAGAAAAACCTCAGCTTCTTATTGTTGGCTCAAAGGAAAATTTCAGAACCGCAGACCTTGAACTTCAGGAACTTATTTCTTCCGCAGAAAAAAACAATATTGTTTTTACGGGATTCCTTCCCGACGAAGAATTAAAGCAACTGCTCGCCTCCGCAAAAATTCTTGTTCAGCCTTCCTTGTACGAAGGATTTGGAATTCCCCCGCTGCAGGCTCTCTATTCAGGAACAAAAGCTGTAATTTCTGACATCCCTGTCTTTAAAGAAATTTATGCAGACCTTCCTGTTTGTTTTTTCAAGACCGGAAGCGTAGAAGACTTGGCGCAAAAGTTGGATTTTGTCTATTCGGACAAAAAGCCTCTTGGTGAATTTAAAAAAATATATTCATATAAAAATACGGCAAATAAAATTCTTAACTCAATTTTAGAGGACAGCAGAGGATAATCTATGAAAGTAGCAATTGTACACGATTGGCTCGTAAATTACGGCGGTGCAGAAGATGTTGTTGCGGCAATTCTTGAATTGTACCCGGAAGCAGATATTTTTACCCTTGTCTACGACAAAAAAAGAATGAAGGGCCGCTTTTCCCAAAATAAAATCTACACTTCAAGGATTCAGAAAATTCCTTTTGCAAGCCGCATTTACACAAAGCTGCTGAATTTTATGCCCAAAGCTTTTGAAGAATTTGATTTTTCAGGCTATGACTTGGTAATCTGTTCCTCTTCATCATGTGCAAAGGGGGTAATAACTCCGCCAACAGTTCCCCACATAGCCTACGTTCACACTCCAATGCGCTATGCCTGGGATTTGTTTTATGACTACAAAAAACGCAGCGGAAAACTAACAAGGCATTTTATGAACAAATGGATGCCTGCAATCCGCCAGTGGGATTTTATCTCATCGCAAAGAATCGACTCTATCTGCGCAAATTCAAAATACATATCCCGCAGAATAGAAAAATTTTGGAACAGAGAGTCAACCGTAATTTATCCGCCTGTAAACACAGACTTCTATTCATACAATCCCAATGTTAAGCGCGAAGATTTTTACGTCTTCTTTTCAAGGCTCGTTCCCTACAAAAGAGCAGACATTGCCATTCAAGCCTGCATAAAATCAGGAAAAAAACTTGTCGTAATTGGCGGCGGTTCCCAGCTAAAGGAATTAAAAAAACTTGCGGCAAAAAATTCCCTTGTTGAATTCACAGGAAGAATCAGCGATGAAAAAGTAAGGGATTATTTGCAGCGCTGCAAGGCTTTGCTTTTCTGCGCAGAAGAAGACTTTGGCATTATTCCTGTACAGGCACAATCCTGCGGTAGCCCAGTAATTGCTTATGGCAAAGGCGGAGCAAGAGAGACTGTTGTAGAAAACAAGACTGGTCTTTTCTTTGGCGAACAGAATGCGGAAAGCCTGGTAAAAGCAATAGAGCATTTTGAAAAAGTCAATTCTACCGGAACCTTTAATCCTGCAGTAATAGCTGAGCATGCACAAAAATTCAGCAGGAGCCGCTTTTCTAAAGAATTCAAGGATTTCTGTGAAAAGTCAATCAAGACCATTCAGCAGTAATTATTATTTGTTCACATCCTTAACAATCTCGTAAAGACGCTTGGCCGTATTTTCCAAAGTAAAGAGTTCCAAAAGAGAAGTCGGATCTTCTACAGGCTGTTCAAGAAGCTTGTCCAAGTTTACGTCCGGATTGTCCGGGTCAATATAGTAGGCGCAGTTTTTATAAATTTCCGGAAGCGAAGTTCTGTTGGAAACAATAATCTTTGCACCGCAGCTCAATGCTTCAAGTGGCGGAAGACCAAATCCTTCAAAATAAGACGGCAGAACAAAGGCCTTGCATCTGGAAAGGAGAGATTTTACTTCACCGTCATTAAGATAGCCCGTCATTATAACATTATTCAGTGAATTCAATTTTTTAAGCTCTGGCGCAACTACGGACGGAATGGGTTTTCCGCTTACGGCAAATATTTCATTCGGAAAAAGCTGTGCGTGGGCTGCTATCCATTTTAAATTCTTCCTTGTGGAAAGAGAGCCAAGCGTAAAGTAATATTTTTTTTCTTCCAGCTGGGGAAGCCTTTCAAAAATAGAGTCATCCTTTGGAATGTCGCGGTAAGTTCCAAGACCATCGTAGACAACCTCTATCCTTTGCTCTGGAGTTTTGTAAGTCTGAACAATAGTCTTTTTTGTGTATTCGCTTACGGCAATTATTTTTTTTGCTCGGCGGGAAATTCTTTTGTACATGATAACGCTGTAGAGATGAATCAGCCGGTCGCGCCTTGTCTGCTTAAAATCAGCGGGGTAGAGCTTTGCATAGATGTCGTGCAGGTATTCTATTCCCGGAGCAAAATATGGACATGTGTTTGAAAAGCCAAAGCTTAGCCTATGATTTTTTATTACGTACCGCTGAAAATTAATCTGCGTCCACTTTGGAAAGAAATGAGCCTCCGCGTCTAGCTGGACAACCTTTATGTTCTTGAATTCAGCAGGACGAAGTATGTTCTTTGGAACGACAAGCTCAAATTCATTCGGGGAACAAATCTTATCAAGATAGGTAACGGTATCCTGAGCAACACGTTCTATTCCCGTCAAATTTTTTGCCCAGGATTCACCGTTTATTGCAACAATCTTTTTCATACAAAAGCAATGCCCTAATCGCGTGCGTAAATGTCGCGGGTGTAAACCTTCTGCTTAACGTCGTCAAGTTCTGGAGCAAGGCGGTTGGAAATTATTACGTCGCACTCTTTCTTAAAGTCGTCAAGGTTTCTTACAACCCGTGAATTAAAGAATTCATCATCCTTAAGCACAGGTTCGTAGACAATAACCTCTATTCCCTTTGCCTTTATGCGCTTCATAACACCCTGTATGGAAGAGGCACGGAAGTTGTCGCTGTTGGACTTCATAGTAAGGCGGTAAACACCCACAACCTTTGGCTTCTTTGCTATAATCTGGTCAGCAATAAAATCCTTGCGCGTACGGTTTGAATCAACTATTGCACTTATCAAGTTTTCCGGCACGTCTGCATAGTTTGCGCGAAGCTGTTTTGTATCCTTAGGAAGACAATAGCCACCGTAACCAAAGGACGGATTGTTATAGAAGTCTCCAATGCGGGGATCAAGACATACACCTTCAACTATCTGCTTGGTGTTAAGACCGCGGACTTCCGCATAAGTGTCCAGCTCGTTAAAATAGGCTACGCGAAGGGCAAGATATGTGTTTGCAAAAAGCTTTATGGCCTCTGCTTCCGTCAAATGGGGGTGCAGAACTTTTACGTCTTCCTTTAAAGAACCCTGTTTTAGAAGCGCAGCAAAATCCTTGGCTTTCTGCAAAAGGCTCTCGTCATCATCGGGGTAGCTTACAACAATGCGGCTTGGATAGAGATTGTCGTAAAGAGCATGGCCTTCGCGGAGAAATTCCGGGGAAAACAAAATGTTCTTAAAACCGGAAGTCTTGCGCAGATTTTTTGTGTAGCCAACCGGCACCGTTGATTTTATTACGATTGTAGTGCCTGGGTTTATTTTTTTTACCAGCTCAACTACAGCCTCTACGGAAGAAGTGTCAAAATAATTCTTTACCGGGTCATAATTTGTTGGGGTTGAAACTATAACAAAATCCGCACCTGCATACGCTTTTTCTGCATCGGTCGTAGCGGTAAGGTTCAATTTTTTTGAGGAAAAGTATTCGGAAATTTCCTTATCAACTATGGGAGACTTTCTGCTGTTAATTAAATCAACTTTTTCCTGGACTATATCTACAGCCCAAACCTCGTTATGCTGGGAAAGCAAAACTGCCAGTGACATACCTACATAACCTGTTCCGGCAACTGCAATCTTCATTCCAATACCTCGCGTGCATATAATAAACCAATTTTAGCACAATAAAAGCATTCTTGCAAATGGACGGCATGCCTATTTTTACTGTGCCCGGCACTAAGTGTCCGTGCAATTCCTTTGCATTCCCCGCTTTCCGCGGTTCCGCTCCCGCTCCATTCCCTCCGGGAACGCTTCGTGCCGCTACAATCGGGCGTAGGTTGTCCGGTATTACTTCTGTTGACGAAAAATCTGTTTGCTAATATAGTTTATATAAAACAAGGAACGCTTTGGAAAAGAAATACCGCCACGAATACAAATATCTTTCTCCCGAATACATACTCTCGTATCTTCAAAAACGGGTTGGTATGGTTTTGCAGCTTGACCCTCATACAGGAGCCGCAAAGCAGTATTCCATCAGAAGCATTTATTTTGACGACATGTACAACACCTGCTACCGGGAAAACGAAAACGGAACAGACCCCCGCGAAAAATTCCGCATACGCATTTACAACGGTTCCACGGAGCACATAAAACTGGAGCTTAAGCAGAAGGAAAAGACAAAATGCTTTAAATATTCAGCCCCCCTTTCCTTTGAGCAGTGTAAGACCATAATGCAGGGGAAAATTCCGCAATACGACAGCACCACCCCGTTCCTGGTAAAAAAGCTTATTGCCAGGATGAAGCTTGTCCAATTGCGCCCGGTTTGCATTGTTTCTTACGAGCGCGTGCCCTATATCTGGACGGCAGGAAATGTCCGCATAACCTTTGACCGCAACATACGCAGCTCTTCGGACATAAATGAATTTTTCAGCAAGGAACTTCCATCGCGTCCGGTTCTTGAATCGGGTACAAACATGGTTGAAGTTAAATTTGATGAGCTTCTTCCAGATTTTATATATGAACTCCTCCAGTCAAGCAGGCTTGTGCAGACAGCATTCTCAAAATACTACCTGTGCCGCCGCTATAACATGACGGGGGAATCCTTATAAAAGCATAATAAAAGCAGGAGCATAAAATGAATAATTTCAAAGACATCTTTAAAAAATCCTTTTTGCAGGGATTCTCCAGATTTGACCTTACGCCGCTTAACATGGTGATTGTGCTGGGACTTTCCGCAATATTCGCAATATACATCTTTGCGGTCTACAGAATTCTTACAAGAAAGACTTTTTATTCCAAAAGCTTTAACATTTCACTTGCAGCGGTAACAATCATTACGACTGCAATAATCATGACGATTCAGTCCAACGTGGTAATTTCACTTGGTATGGTTGGTGCACTTTCTATTGTCCGCTTCCGCACAGCCGTAAAAGAACCAATGGACCTTGCCTTTATGTTCTGGGCAATAAGCACCGGAATCATCTGTGGAGCGGGACTTGCAGAAATTTCCTGCATACTTGCAATAATGATGACTCTTGCGGTTGTTGTCCTAGACAGAATCCCGGTTGGCCGTGCCCCGCAAATCCTTATGGTAACCCTCAATGACTACAACAGCGAGGGAACCCTTATTACAGAAGTAAAGAAGACCTGCCGCTACTTTAGCGTAAAATCCAGAAGCCTTGCAAACGGACAGGCCGACTATGTTATAGAGGTTCGCGTAAGGGAAGAAAACGAAGGCGAGCTAATAAAGGACGTTTCCTCTTTGACCGGAGTAATTTCTTCCAGCCTCTTGCGCCACGACGGAGAAGTAACCTACTAAAGCTTATTTTACCGTCATACGGGCAAAGACGCCAACACTGTTCAGCACGCCAAAGTAATCAGGAATGTCATCGTAGAAGGCATACTTACAGTAAAGTTCATCCTTTAGACCTATGCTAACCATATCCGTAAGCTGATACTCATAGCTCAGGTCAAGGATGTTCTGAAATTCCAATCCCAGCTTGTACGTGTCAAAGTCCTGGTCCTGCCAAGGGAATGCGTAGTGGGCATAAGTGCGGTTCTGCAAAGAAATCGTATTCTTTTCTAACAAAGTCCACTTGAATGCAAAGACGTTCTCCGCTCCAAAAGTATAGCTGTAGCTACGGTACAGGGTGTCCGGAAGCGGGAAAAGATCCCTCTTGTAATAGGCATAGTCCGTTGTTCCAAGGAAATTCACACCAAGAATTTCTTTCCATTCAAAGACATTGTTCTTGCTGAATTCCTTCCTCTGCTTTATACCGGCACCCAAACCAAGTGAACTTACCTCAAAGAAAGAATGCCACCTAAAGTCGTAGAGAAGTTCCGCACCAAGGGAAGTTTCCGTATCATCAGTATTAAGGAATTCGGGAGTTCTTGCAAAGAGGAAGCCGTCGCTGGAAATATTAACGTCGTACATAAAATTGCGTTCGCTGTCGCTTGAGCCTTCTCCAGACCCCTTGCCAAAATATCCGCTCATGGAAAGCTCAAACTGGCTAAACGGAGTGTTTGAGTCAACCTGGTAGGGATTGTCGTAAACAATATTGCAGGCAAAACCGCCGGAAACAGGGAAGGTCTCCCTTTGACTTTCTCCGTCCGCAAAAGAGCCGCCGGTTGCAGATCCAAGACCAAAGCAGAAATCCAGTCCATAGAGCTTGCTGTTCCGGGGAGGTGCCTTTTTCCAAAGAACCAAATCTGACCACATGCGCATTGGATTTGCAACATAGCTTGCGTAATAGCCCAAATTCTGCATCTCGTAGCTAAGGTTATAGAGCATTTCGCCCATGAACGCAGCACCTATGCTTGAATACACAAAATCGTTTATGGAAGGTGCATTTGTTTCGCAGAAGTATTCCCAAATCAATGAACCTGATGCAGAAAGCAAAAGGGACTCAAAGGGGGTAAAGTTTGCGTTTCTTCCGCTCATATAGTAAAGGGAACCCTGGTAGGGATGAAGGACAAAATTGGTCCAGTACCAGTCGGTGTCATATTCCCAGTCTTTTTCGTAAAAGTGCTTCCAGTCATCAAGCGTTACTTTTGTCCAGCCTTGCTTTGTTACAAATTTGTTCCAGCAAAAAATTATGGAATTTGCAACGAACATACCGCTAATACCAGTAAAATAGTGGTGTTCAGCAGGATCTCCAAACAGATATTCACCCAAGTTAAAAGTAAGGTCTTCTTTTTCGCCAGACTCCTGGTTCTGTGGAGCGGAAACTTCATCCTCAGGCACTGCATCCTGGGCAAAGAGAATATTGGACTGACTAGCCAAACAAAATACCAACGCAACAATAAAAGCTTTAATTTTCATACCGGGATTCCTAATTTCTTTTCAAAGAATACTATAGTAGAATTTTCCCTCTGATTCAAGACACAGCATATCGGAAGCAAAGAAATCAGAACAGGTCCATCTGCAAATCCTTTTTGGGAAAGAGCTTCATGTATGAAAAGCATTCGTCCGGGGTACAGATGATTTTATGCCTACCGCATTCCCTCTTGAACACTTGCATTAACCTTGCGCTGTTGGGACTTTCGCACACGTAGCTATTGCCAAAAGATTTTTGGTAGCGTTCCCTTATACCCGGAAAGTGCTTGTCCAGGGCGGAATAAAAATACTCCCTGTTACCATCGCGCAAAGTAAGCCCAAAGCCAAAGCAGATTATTCCTTTTACGCCTACTTGAACACAGCGGTCTATTATTGAAAGCAAATTTTCTTCCGTATCGTTTATAAAGGGAAGTATAGGGCTTAGCCAGACGATTGTAGGTATGCCTTTTTCCCGGAAGATTTTTAGAACCTCAAAGCGGCGGCTGGTAGGGCAAACGTTTGGCTCTATGATGCGGCAAAGGTCGTCGTCTGCGGTTGTAACGGTCATCTGCAGAACAAATTTTGTCTTTTTGTTTATCTCTTCTATTATTTCCAAGTCCCGCAGAACCATGTCTGATTTTGTCTGAAGGGCAGCACCAAAACCGTAGCGGTTAATAAGCTGAAGCGTTTTTTGGGTCATGCACAATTCTTTTTCGCAGTGCATATAGGGGTCGCACATTGAACCTGTTCCAATCATACACTTATTGCGCTTACGGCTAAGGGCATCCTCCAGAAGCTCCGGAGCATTCTGCTTTACTTCTATGTCCTCAAAGGGAATTGGCGTATGGTAGCAAAGGCTCCGGCTGTCGCAGTAAATGCAACCGTGCGTGCATCCGCGGTAGAGGTTCATGCCGTTGGAATTTAGTATTGTCTTTGCGCTTACAAAATGCATCATCTTCCCCTTAAAGCCATAAAATTCATCCTTGGACTATTTTCTGGTACATCCTTTTGATTTCTTCTTCCATGGCAAGCTTTACCCTTTTTGGAGAGACAACTTCCAGCGAAGAGCCAAAGCTTAGCAGGTAGGTTACAAGCCAGACTTCATCTGGAATTTTAAATGTGACCGTTGTTAAGACGTCTGGATCTGTAGCAGGGGAAGCCTGATTTTCTTCTATCTTGTAGTCATCCATAATGCGCCACACGTCTTTTTGCGGAATGCGGACCGTAAGCGTAACAAGACGGTATTCCTTTTTTAGGCGCTCCGAATATTCCTTTCCAAGTTCTTTTGACCTGGACTTTTTAAATGCAGGGGAATCTTCAAAAATATCTGCTGCCCGCCTGGTGTTGCGGATGTTCTGAATACGGCTTAGCTTAAAATACCTGGCTTCTTCCTTTTGATTGCACCAGCCGTACAAATACCACGCCTGTCCACGAAAGACAATTTTCCACGGCTGAACAAAACGCCTGCCTGCTTCTCCATGGCTAGAATAATAGTCAAAGCAAAGAACCTGTTTTTTTAGGATTGCACCTTTTGCAACGTCAAAGACTGTTCTAATATATGCCCCCAGAGGATTCCAAGAGCCAAAGTCCACTTCCAGCCAGTCGGTTTTTTCCTTTGTAAGGGAGCGGATTTTTCCTGCAACAGCCCGGCTTGCATCATCACCAGACAAAGCAGAAACCGCATTTGCAGCGGCCGCAAGGCTAACCTTCTCGTCTTCCGTTAAAACGGTTTTGTCCAAGGAGTAATTCTCGTCTATCTCTATTCCCCCGCCAAAGCCCTTTGTGGAAAAGACAGGAATTCCTGCAAGGCAAAGAGAGTCAATCCAGCGGTAAATGGTCCGCGTGGAAACCCCAAAATGTTCCGACAGCTCCCTGGCAGTGACTTTCTTTTTGTCTATCAAAATGTAAACCAGCTCAAATAGGTTTTCCGTATTGATCATGGGAATATTGTAGCATGAAAGATATGACAGGTAAATGTCATATTTAAAAATTATAATTCATACAGTTTTTTATAATCATCTACGAAATTTTTAATATTATAGGTTTCATCGTTATAATCTAATATCAACTCATAAATTACATCCAAAGCATCTTGAACTGTTGGTTTAGCTTTATTTTTTGATTGCAATTTTTTTGAAAAATCAATAAACCATGCAGGGTCTGCGCTATATGTATTAGAAAAAATATAAGGGCTCATTTGTCCCAGTAAAATACCAAAGTTATCATATTTTTCTCTATCTGAGAAAAAGAGTTTTTCCATTTTTTTAAAAGCTTCTAAATAAAGTTCAAAAGTGGTCATAAATTTTCCTTGCTACTAAATTTCGATATTGTTTGCATATAGACTGCAACAATAATCTGCCATTTTTTACTTTTTAGACTACTCTTTTCACAATTTTTTCGCCGGAACAAGACCAAAAAAGTGTCAAATTCCGGGCTTCCTCCAACAAATACCTATTTGTCGGAGGAAAGGGGGGTGTTTTCACACTCTGCAAAAACGCTATACATAGAGTAGACAAAAATATTGTCTTTATCTACCCATTTCTTTTTCTTTGGACCAAAAAATCATCATTTGCAGG
>JAEEGL012905253.1_pt1 | contig 19400 bp, 10 predicted proteins | sample 9134231 | NCBI WGS metagenome assembly JAEEGL01 (sample SAMN16246548, study PRJNA631951) | gut metagenome | biome: gut microbiome; feature: rumen; material: fiber-attached | host: Bos | place: Iran: Karaj | collected 2018-10
TCGGCGTGTCGGTTCGGGCCGCCCTCGTCTATGACGGACACTTGTCCCCACTGGCCGCCTCAGATGGGTACTTCGACGCCATCGTGCCGTTCGATTCACTGCTTCGGAACAGACCATAGATATGGACGGCCAAGTCCCTTTTCGCATGAGTGCCCAAAGACTTTCAGCAACATCGGGGGTTGCGCTTGCCGCAATCGTCGTGATTGTATGGAGCGCGACCTTCGTCAACACGAAGGCGCTGCTCACGGACTTCTCGGCGCTGGAGATCCTCGGCATCCGTTTCGCCCTGGCGTGGGTCGCGCTGTGGGCGATCCATCCGCACGGGATGGGACCGCTGCGTGTCCGCGACGAGGCGCTCTTCGCCGCCGCAGGCCTTGCCGGGGCGACGGCGTACCAGATGCTCGAAAACGTCGCGATCCATTTCATGAACGCCTCCAACGTGAGCATCCTCGTGGCGACCACGCCTCTTTTCGCCGCCATCATGTCGCGGCTGCTGCTTGGTGAGCGGACATTCACCGCCCGTTTTCTAGTTGGCTGCGTACTGGCGCTCGGCGGCGTGGCGCTCGTCTCGCTCGGCGGCGCGAGGGCCTTCCATTTCCGGCCGATTGGCGATGCGCTCGCTCTCGGGGCGGCGATGAGCTGGGGCGTCTATTCGGCGACCGTCACGGTCGTGAACCGCGGCGGCTGGCATCCCGTCGCCGCAATCCGCAGGGCCTTCTTCTGGGCGCTCGTCTTCATGCTCCCGCTTCTGCTCTTGGCTCTTGCCGCGCCTGAGGCTGCGGCCCGCGTGTCCTGCTCGCTTGACCTCTCCCGCGCCGGGAACGCCGCGCGCTTCGCCCGCCTTCCGAACCTCGCCAATCTGGCCTTCCTCGGACTGCTTGCGAGCGCCTTCTGCTTCGTCGCGTGGAACAAGGCCTGCGAGCGCCTCGGGACGGTCCGCTGCTCGCTCGGGCTCTACCTGATCCCGGTCATCGCCTTTCTCATCGCCCATGTCTTCCTCGGCGAGACCCTTCCCGCCGCCGGTGTTGCCGGGGCCGTTCTCGTCCTCGCGGGCGTCGCCGTCGCGGGGACGTCCAGAAGAGGACATCGGCAAGATGCGCCTTGAGCCCCCCCACACACAAATAACAACTACCCATCAAGACACAGCACTGCTGTTTCGTGGAAGCGAATACTGCGACTTCCGCCATTTCGCCATTAATGGTATAATTATTGCTTGAATGCAATTCAGAATTGCCGTCAGTGAAAAGCGTTAAAGGAGTCAAATGGCACAGAAGGCAAAAGAAGAAGCCCTTGGCGAAGATCAGTTGATCTGCGCCCTGTCCGGTAATGTGGTGAAGGCGACGCAAAAGGAGCTCAATCTCCAGTCCATCATCGAAATGCTGAACGAGGAGTACGGCTTCGAGCTTCGCGACATGGAGCGTGACTGGCCGGCCTCGTTCGAGGACGAGGATGGGAAGCCCAGGCGCATGAAGCTCGATCTCGCCATCTTCGACCAGGACTCCGACCATGAGCAGGACAATCTGATTCGGGCGATCATCGTCAATGACGAGAAGGTCAAGCCAGATGACAAGAAGAAGGGCGTGGAGGCGACGCTTTCGTTTCTTCTCGAACGAACTGACTGCGAATTCGGCCTTTGGGCGAACGGCGAGGAATACCACTTCAAGCAGAAGGTCGAGGACGAGTACGGCAATGTCGATGCAGAGGACATCTCCGATTTCCCCCGCCAGGGCCAGACGATGCGCGACTTGGAGGAGTCTGGCGACCGCGCACGACCCCGCAAGCCAGCCAACGACTCGCTTGTCCGAACCTTCAAGCGCTGCCACGACTACATCTACGCCAACGAGGGGAGGAATAAGGACGCATTTTGGGAACTCCTGAACCTCATCTTCTGCAAGATCTACGACGAGAAGCGCCGTTTCATGACAAATACAGGCGAGACCTATCGTCGCCGTTTTTGGGTCGGCGTCAAGGAGAAGAACTCGCCCAAGGGCCTGAAGGCCATACGAGAGCGCATCGTCTCCCTCTTCGAGGAACTGAAACGCGACACGCTCTTCTCCGAGGTCTTTGACGGCAACGAGCGGATCAACCTTTCAGAGCGAGGTCTCGCCTTCGTGGCGGGGGAGCTTGCCAAGTATTCCTTCCTCGACGCGACTGTCGATGTGAAGGGCACCGCCTACGAGACGATTGTCTCCAATACGCTCAAGCAGGAAGCAGGTCAGTTCTTTACGCCGAGGAACGCGATTCGGTGCATGGTCCAAATGATGGATCCGGACGAGAAATGCCGCGTACTGGATCCGGCCTGTGGCTCCGGCGGTTTTCTCGTGATGGTGCTCGACCACGTGCGCTGGAAGATCGCGCGGGAGCTGTGGCCGGAGCTGGACGATGTATTGCTTCAGGCGAGACTCAACGAACCCGCTGTTCACGCGCGGGTGAAGAAGTATGCCGAGACCATGCTCTTCGGTTTCGATTTCGACCCGGACCTCAAGAAGGCGGCGCGAATGAATATGGTCATGGCCGGAGATGGTCATGCAAATATCTTCAACATCAATTCGCTGGAATATCCGCAGGGCGACAAACCGGACGTTGTCAAAGTCGGCCCGAAGATCAAGTCGAGTGTGCAAAAGGCAGGGGACAAGGCGAGCTGCGAGACGGACAAGTCGCTCGACAACGCCCTTGGGAAGTTTGACCTCATCTTCACCAACCCGCCTTTCGGGGCCAAGGTAAAAGTGGACTTCGCAATCTCGCGCAAGTATGCACTAGGCAGGAGTTGGAAAAAGGAAGACGATGGAACGTTCACCTCGTCCGAGTCCTCGTCGAGCGAAGCGCCGGAAGTGCTTTTTATCGAGCAGTGCGAGCGCTTCCTCAAGCCGGGCGGAAGGCTGGCGATCGTCCTTCCAGACGGCATTCTTGGCAATCCCGATTCCGAATATATCCGCCATTGGATTCTCCAGCATTTTAAGCTTCTTGCGTCCGTTGATCTGCCGGTCGAGATGTTTCTGCCGCAGGTCGGTGTGCAGGCGTCGTTCCTTTTCCTGCAGAAGAAGACAGAGGCAGAGAAACTTGCAGCTGCCAAGGGACGAGAGGATTATGATGTTTTCATGGCGATTGCCGAAGCCGTCGGCAAGGATCGTCGCGGCCAGCCGATCTATGTACGCGATGACGATGGCGCGGAAATGACGTTTGAGGAAGAGAAGAAAACACTACTTGTCGATCAGTACGGACGCGAACGCATTATCCGCAAACGGGTCACGGTCAAACATCTTGATGATGATCTCCCTAGGGTTGCCGCTGCATACGCCAAGTTTCTCAAGGGAGGTCGCAAGTGAAGAGTGCGACAGTTAAGTATGCCTCTGTTAACGGGGAGTCTGGATTTCGGATAGACCCAGGATATTATGTTAATGAGGCTGTTAGATATTATGCAAGTCTTGGTAATTGCCCTTATCCGTTAACAACGATAGGGGATGAGTCGTCGCGAATCTTTTTTGGTAATATTTTTTCCCGTCGTTTTGTAAACAATCCCGATCATGGAACTCCATATTTAACTCCAACAGATATGTTGAAGACAGATATTGCGGCGACAAAATTATTGTCTAAACAGCAGGCTGTTCGGTTGTTGCATCTTAAAATTGAATCTGGATGGATATTAATCTCATGTTCTGGGTCGGTAGCGTTAGGATCTGTGGCATTGTCAGATAGACGTCATGAGGGGATGATAGGGACGCATGACCTGATTAGATTAATTCCTAATGATGGCGTTTTGAGGAAAGGCTTCCTTTATGCATTCTTGAAGAGTAGGTTCGGGAGGATAACATTAACTCATTCGAAGTATGGTTCGTGTATTCTTCACATCAACCCAGATTATGTTGCTACCATCCGCATTCCAATATTCCCTGTCGCATTTCAACGCAAGATACATGGGCTAATAATGGAATCTGTACGTCTGCGTGAAGAGGCTGATGCGGAAGAAAAAAACGCTGTTCAGAAACTGCTCTCATACTCGAAGTTGCGCCAACTTACATCTGAAGACTACAACTATTTCGGCCCGAGATCATCCAGAAGGAGTATCAGTACCTTCTCAATTAAGTTTAGGTCTATGACTGAATTGTCGATTAATGCGTTCAATTATTCCGATCGAATGCGAAAGACGATTGATTATGTCAGATCGACATGTGAAACCATTCCATTGGCCGAGACATTGTCCGGTGGAGGATTTTTCTCAACGGGTTCTTTCCCACGAATGGAACTTGATTCCCCGAAATCTTTATTGTTGATAAATCAGTCGGACATCTTTAACGCTAGGCTTACCGGAAAGAAGATAGCGCGACGAGGCGTAAAGGCGAAGTCGTTAGTTGAATATGGCGAGGTAATTATTGCTGGGGTTGGAACGCTCGGTGAGACTGAGTCATTTTGTCGTGTCGTGTTTGCGAATGAATCGCTGGTGGGGCAGCTTATCTCTGGTGAATTTATTCGGATGAAGACGACAGACAAGATCCCGCCGGGATATCTATACGCTTGGCTCCATTCTGATTATGGCTTTCGGATGATTAGATCCACACAGGCGGGGACGAAATTGTGTCGACCTATACAGAAATTGTTGTTGCTGATGCCAGTTCCGGTTTTGGGGAGTTCGCAAATGAATGAGATTAATCAACTGGTACTTACTTCTCAAACGAAAAGAACCCGAGCGGCGGATTTGGAGAACGAGGCGATAGATATGGTCGAACGTGAAATCGAATCTTGGCAGGAGGGCGATTGACATGTGCATGCTACATTTTAGGCATAGCGATTCAAGCGTGCGATATCGCAGCAGACCTGTCAAGGATGGGCCTGAAGCACGCATGCTTGAGACTTTTATGTCCCAATACGAGAAACGGTTGAAAGGTGACGGCGGCGACTATGCGATCTTCTACGAGCCGCAGATGCCAACTGGATACCCTGATTGCGTCATTGTGAAATTCGATGCTTCAGCCTATGACGGTTGGAGTAGAAACGCTGTACCATTGTCCGATACCGACCTGAAAATATTGCATGTCCTTATCCGGTCGCGCGGGCTGACAGCAGGAACCTTGGCACGGAAAAGCGGATTTGAGCTGGATGCTGTAAATAGGGCTCTGTCGAATCTGCACGGGCGCGGTTTTGTAGAGGCACGTGGGTCCCGCTGGGTGGCGGCACCTCGCAGAAGATGTTCGGGGATACGCAACATCTTGTCGATTGAGGCGAAGATGTCTGATTGCAGCGGGGTACTTGACCAGGCGGTGTTGAACAAGACATTCGCAAACTCGTCGTGCGTCCTCATGCCGACGAGACGCCCGTCACATGAGACGCTTTCAGTAGCCATGGAGACCGGTCTTGGAATCTATCTTCAGCCAGAGCAAGGGCATGCGGAACAAGTTCTTAAGCCCTGCTTGTACGGTGGCCTGAGAGCGTCATATGCGGTTTGGCGTTTGAACGAATGGATCGGGCGCAGACTTGCAAAAACCAGGAGGAATACAAGATGAGCGGATTCAAAATCGCAGTAGATCAAGTTCAGTTGCAGTCGTCATTCCCTAGGCTTAGCGGTCTGCGGGTTTTGAAGAGCGGCGGGCAAAAGGATGTCTATGCGGCGGAGAGCGCCGACTACGGTCCTGTCGTCCTAAAGCTGATGCCGATAGGCCCAAACGGGCTGTCGCCACGTATTTGCCGCGAAATCGAGATTGTCACCTCGCGCACTTTCACGGGTGTGCCCCGGATATTCGAGCAGGGAACCGTTTCGGTTGGCAGCGTAGATGCCGCATTCATCATTGAACAGCGGATCGAGGGAAGGGAACTGCGGGCAATTCTCGTGGACGAAGGCAAGCAGTCGAAGGAATTTGTCGTCGCGATGATGAAGTCGCTTCTTGCGACGCTTTGCGAATTGGAACAGAATAGGATTGTCCATCGAGACATCAAGCCGGACAACATTGTCGTTGATGGGGAGGGGAAGTTCTGGTTGTTGGATTTCGGGATCGCCCGCGATCTTGATGCGGTGTCCTTGACGATGACAAGCGAAAAAATGGGGCCCCTCTCGCCTGGCTATGCCGCCCCCGAGCAAGTGATGAACTTCAAGCGACAGATCGACACGCGGTCGGACTTGTTTTCCGTCGGTGTGACTGCGTATGAACTGCTGGCGGGGCGACACCCGTTCGCTGTGCCCAATGCGAATCCTCTTGCCGTGATCGTCCAGTCTGTTACGGCGGACATCGATACGCTGGACATCGACGACGATCCCAAGGGCGAATTGGCGGCATTTGTCAAGACGCTTATGAACAAGCAGCAGACTTTTCGTCCGCCAACGGCGAAGATGGCATTGGACTGGCTGAATTCCATATCGTGAGGAGTAAATGGCAATGAAACTCTTTTTCCAGTGCGGATACGGCTTGAAGGCCCTTTCAAAACAACTCACGGCGACGTTCGCGGACGGCACCTACATCCTGAGTCCGAGGGATCTGCCACAGAAAAGCCAACTGGCTTTCTCCCGGAGCCTGCGGCAGAAAGGGAATCGCACGCTGTTCGATCCGCAGTTGTACGCGCCGCACAGCGACAAGAAGAACTTTCCGACATACGCCTACTGGCCGAAAGGTTTTGTCACGGCCGAAGCTCCCTGGAATGACCTGGTCGGCAGGTTGGCGGCACTCAACGAAGCGCTCGGCACGGTTGCGGTCATCCTTCCGGGAATGGCGTGCGAACGCGTCGGCAGCCAGTTCCTACGGTTGCAGGAGGCCATTCTCGATGCGGCCGTCGGCGTGGAGCGGAAAAAACTGGCAACCATCTGCCTCAAGCAGAATGTCCTCCTCGATACGGTGCAGGTGGAAAAACTCCTCGTCGCAACCGAACAATGGCCGGTGGACGGCATATACCTCATCGCGGAACACCCTGATGAAGACTACTTCGTGGACAGTCCCGTCTGGATGCTCGATCTGCTGAAGCTCTGCGCGGGATTGACTATCCAGGGGAAAAAAGTCGTGCTTGGATACTCCAACCACCAGATGCTACCCATGGCTTGCGCGGGAGTCCATGCCATCGCGTCCGGAAACCACATGAATGTCAGGTCGTTCACCTTCGGCAAATTCATGGAATCCGATGAAATCAAGCGGCACAAGACATGGTACTACGCTCCCCAGGCGTACACGGAGTTTTCACCCGCCTATCTCGATTTGGCCCGGAATGTCGGCAAATTACCGGTTCTCGCTCCCGTCAACGGAATGGAAACGCCAGCAACCATTCTTTTTTCGGATGCGATGCCTTCGTCCGTCAACTTTACAGACGCGATGTCGTTCTGGCATTACCTGTACTGCCTTGACCGGCAGGTGCGCGAGGTTTCCGCCCCGGACACCTTCCGCGGCCGGGTGGAGAAGTGCCGCGAATCCGCCGCGGCGGCACGGAAAACCCTTGAATTCCTGCACAAACACCACATCATCGGCCAAAACAGAGATTTCATGGACTACTTCGACGTGAACGCCACCGCCCTCGATCTTTTCGTGGAGCAGGCCGGGCCTCTTCTTTCCCGCATGGATTATTTGTACCGGGAGGCTGGTTGCTGATGGCCAATGTCGTTTATCCGTCTTTCGTAAATCGTGATGCGGCGCAGATCGGCGAGCGCCGCCTTGTGAAGTTTCTCAAGGAGAGGCTTCCCGACGGGTATTTCATCATACCCAATGCCGAGTATCCCTCAAGCGTGGACGGCGTGGTGCAGTACTGGGAATACGACTGCATCGTATTGGCGCCGCACGGCATCTACAACATTGAGAACAAGGATTGGCGCGGAGAGCTCTGGGGTGACGACCAAGAGTGGCATTTGAACGGCGTGAGGCGTCCGAATCCGCTCAAGACGTGCCAGAGGAAATCGCGCATCCTGAAAGGCGTACTTGCGGGCTGGGATCCGGCGTTGAGAAATTCCGTTTGGATCGATACGCTCGTCACGCTTTCGAACGAACGCCAGACGAAGGACGGGTTCAGTCCGTCGTCCAAGTCATATTCGCGCATATTCCTTCTGTGCGATGCGCTTGTCGCGCACCTGACCGATCCGGCGCGGATTGGCAAGTCGCCGGGTTGCATTTCGCATTTGACCAGTAAACTCATGGACTGCCTCGTGTGGGGCGAAAGGACAATTCCGTCGGGGCGGCAGGAAACCGCCATCCTTGAATTCGCGATCAAGACGGTGGTGCACGACGAAACCGACGATCTGCCCTACAGGGAGTACATCGCCGAGACGCAGGGTCTGGTCAAGACCCAGAAGGTAATCCGCTCCTACAGGCTTGACCCGCCCTCGCTGACGGAAGACGAGCGGCGGATCCGGACGGAGCAGATCCGCAACCAGAGCTATGCGCTGGAGAAGATCGGCTCGCATCCGAACATCTTCCCGACTGATTCGCGCATCATGGAAAGCGCGCAGCAGTTCTTCGAGATATTCGACTACCTGCCCGAATCGTCCCTGCGCGAGGTCTGGAAGAAGCGCGAGTTGACTTACGAGGAGAAGCTTGAAATCACCTTCGGGCTTTGCGCGGCGTTGAAGGCGGCGCACGGGGCGAAGGTCATTCACCGCGCGGTGCGCCCAGAGAACGTGATCTACAGTTCGCGTGTCGCCCGTCTCGCCAATTTTACTGGTGCGTTTTTCGACGAGCACATCCAGGCGGGATTCACGATTCCGCGCACGGTGGACGAAAACACAGTGACGGCCTACGATGCGCCGGAACTCGCCGAGCACAAGATGACGGCGGCGAGCGACATCTACTCCCTTGGAGTCCTTCTGTACGAGCTGTTCCTTGGGAAGGTTCCAGTCGCGAATTTCTACAAGCTGAACCAGCTGGGCGGGAAACTTCCCGAGAATCTCATGCCGACCAGTATCAACGCCTTGTTGCCGTCCTGGCTCGATACAGTCGTCGGCAAAGCGGTGGTTTTCGATCCGAACGGCCGATGGCGGAGCGTATCGGAGATTCACGATTTCATACGGGGCGAAATCAGCGCCTCCGTGACTCCTGGCGCCAGGGAGGCGGCTGCTGCGGCGGCGCCGCAGGTGCTGGAGGCCGGGATGATGGCCACACCGGAGCTCTATCTCGTGGAGCAGCTCGGTTCCGGCGGGTATTCGAAGGTGTTCAGAGCCCATCATCGGCTGCAAGACAGCGATTTCGCGCTCAAGGTCTACAACGAGAGCGTATCCGTGCGCAGCGCCACGGATGAATACCGCGTCCTGAGCGCGCTCAACCACAAGAACATCGTGAAGTTCGTCTACAACGGGTTGACGAACAACGGGCGCTTCTACACGATGATGGAGCTTGTGAAAGGGCCGAATCTCTCGAAATTCACGAGCCAGGGCGATTTGCATCTGCCCTTGCGGGATGTCTACCGGCTGGCGGACAACATCCTGGACGCCCTGACATATCTGCAGAGTCTGAAAGTCCCGGTCTTCCACCGTGACATAAAGCCCCAGAACATCCTTTGCGACGAGGCGAGGGACCGGTTTGTCCTGACGGACTTCAACATCTCGGCCATTGCCGACGCGGATCGCGACCTTGTCGGGACCCAGCCGTATATCCCGCCGGACCTGATTCACGAGGACATGAAAGTGAACTGGGACAAGAGCGCCGATCCGTTCGCTTTCGGCATTACGCTCTATGAACTCGTCTGCCGCGAGTATCCATGGTCTGGCGTCCGGATGCCGCAGGTCGGCGTCAAACCGGAGGATCCCCGTAAATTCAATCCGAAGGTCAGCCCCGCGTTCGCCGCGTTCCTCCTCAGGAGCATCGGATGCGAGCGGCCGGAGCGTTTCGCGGACGCAAAGGAGATGTGGTCGGCGCTGAAGGCCATAGGCCCCGATGGAATCTGGGCGAATGTGCAGGGCGCCGTCGCCAATGACGCGGGCGAGGTCAGGACCGAACAGTTCGTGCGGTACCTCAACACACTTTACAGCCAGAGCAAGTTCGGCAACCGCGGCACGAGGTGCTCCGTCGAGGCGAACCCCCTTGACGAGGCGACCTACATCCAGACCAAGCTCGACACGAAACTGCTGACGGCCATCTGCGATGGAACCTACAAACTGGTGATCATCACCGGCAATGCCGGGGACGGAAAGACGGCTTTCATCCGCAAGATCGAGGCCGGAGCGACAAACGTCAGGCGGCTGGAGCATTCCAACGGGGCGACGTTCACAATCGCGGGAGTTCCCTTCAAGAGCAACTACGACGGTTCCCAGGATGAGGACGCGAGGGTGAACGACGACGTCCTCAGGGCCTTCTTCCAGCCCTTTGCCGGCCTTGAAGATTTCTCGACGGCCAGGGAAGGCCGCGTGATCGCCATCAACGAGGGAAAACTCGCAGATTTTCTTTCCAGGGAAAGATCGCTTTCCAGGCTTGGAGATCTGATCGACAGGTATTTCAATTCCGAAGGGAAGGTCGAGTTGCCGAAAGGACTGATGGTCATCAACCTCAATCTTCGGAGCGTCACCGCGCCTGACGACGACGGCCAGTCCCTCTTCCGCAAGCAACTCCGCTCGTTCTGCGATTCGCGATTCTGGTCCAGTTGCGCCGAGTGTCCGTGCAGGGGATACTGCTTCATCCGGTATAACGTGCAGACCTTGACAGACCAGGCATCCGGCAAGGCCGTCGTCACTCGTCTGGAGTGGCTGCTCAGGATGGTCGGCTATCGTCGGGAACTGCATCTCACCATACGCGACCTCAGGAGTTTCATCTCGTTCCTGATCACGTCGGACGAATGCTGCGAAAGCGTGCAGAGGCTGTATTCCCAGTGGAGGGAATCCTCTCCCGAGAAGTACTGGATGCATTTCTACTTCAACATCCTGGCCGAAGACGGCATCCCCTCGCAGGACCGGCTGGTGCGGCTGGTGCGCGAGACCGATGTCGCAAGGGTGGCGATCCCGAACATCGACAGGGACCTGTATTTCAACCTTCACGACAGGAAGAACTTCAACGGCTTCGACGTGAGGGATTACGACATCCTCGGGGACTTCAACAAGTTCAAGCGGGAGAACTCGCTGCGCGACGCGGACGACCGGCTTTTGAAGAAGTTGAAGACCCGGCACCGCATCCAGATCCGGCATCATTTCTTCGAGGGGGATTTCGATGCGTATGGAACGCGGCGGGGATTTTTCGCACGTCTTCCCTATCGGTCGCTTTCGGACTTCCGCGAGCTTCTGTCCAATACGGACGCCTTGAATCTGGCGGAATCGAAGGAGGCGCTCGCGGCGGCGGTTTCGCTGAGCGAGGGTTGCAAGTCGGGGAGGTTCGCGAAGAACTACCTCCTGCTTGCGTCCTCACATGTCGCCGACCCGCGGGCCAGAACCTACCGGCGTTTCAAGCTTGAGGATTTCGAACTTATCATCGAGAAGCCCGGCCACCTTGTCTCGTTCATCGAATACGAGAACGACAGCATTCTGTTCCGCAGCAAGCGCGATCATGGCATCCGTCTGGCGGTTACGCTCGACCTGTACGAGATGCTGGAATACATCAAACGCGGGTATTCCCCCTCGGTCAACGATCTTCAGGGCCATTTCATCGAGCTCAAGGTTTTCAAGACGCTGCTTGAGAACCGGCGCTACGACGAAATCCTCGTAACGCGGAACGACAGGGAGTTCCATTTGATATCCCTTGACTCCGAGACAAACCGGATCAGCGTCAAACCTCTGCCGGAGGAGGCATAAGTCATGGCCGTCCATCTCAACAAGGAAGAATCGGTCTTCCGCAACGAGCTTATTTTCACGCCCGACGCCAAGGCGGTGAACCTTGAGAGCACGCTGACCAATCTGTTCATGCAGATCCGCTACGATGGCTGCCGCGTCAAATCCAAGGTTCGCAGCGAGCATACGCTTGATTCGCTCTTCGCCTACATGTGCGTGTGCGAGCGGCACGGGGAGATCACCGGCGTATCGGAAAACAAAGACGCCGTGGAAGCCTGGCTCCGTTGCAATCTGACCAACATGGTTTTCCGCGGCAATCTGGCGAAGGAGAAGGTCTCGGCGCTCCGGCCGATGCATTTGGAGACGTTTAGAATACGCAACCAGAAGCATAGCCGCGACTACCTGACCTCCGACCAGGTGTACCTGATGCTGAAGTCCTGTCCGGAGATCCTTGCCAGGCTGAAGGAGTATCTTGCAAAAGGGTTCGATCCGGCCACGAATTTCATCACGCCCGGACAGCAGCTCGACATCGACACCGTGGCGATTCTCCATTTGGTGAAGAATGTGAAGATGGACGTGCGCTCGACGACCAAGCTCAAGCAGACGACGCCGTTTCTGAAGAAGCAGGCCGAGTTGTTCTGCGACGACATCCTGCGGCTTCTCTGGTATCAGGATGTCATACCGAGGGCGGTGATGATCGAGTATCTCAGGGTGCTTGTCGGTTTCCACCTCGCCCTTTACGCCTACAAGCTGATCGCGCTGTTGCCCAGAATGGTGGCCGAAGGCCGCCGGGACGTGCCGGACGACTGGAGCATGGTGGTCGATGCGGGCGGTCGGCTTGACAGCCCGCTTGAGGCGGTGGCCTGCGCCGATGTGGAGCGCAGCATCAACGGCCTGAATGACTATTTCAAGGCGACATTCGCCGTCAACGTGGCGCAATCCAAGCTCCAGAATTCAGGGCATGAGAACGATGCCGATTATATTTTGCGAGAGCTTAGGGAACGGTCGGCTGATCTGCAGGCGTATGCGAAAATGCGGGCAGATGATGTTTTTCGTCGATTCACGCCCGACGAGGAGGAGGACGCCGCCGATCTTCGCCGGCACATCCAGTATGAGAAAGACGACGTCGAGAAATACGTTTCGATACTGACGCGAGTCAAAGGGCCGTATCAATACAAGTTTTACCAGAAGTTCCTCGACAATGTGTCGATGAAGAACACGGACAGCGCGTTCATGTCGGGCGGCAGGAGCACCAAGCATGCCCGGCGAGGCGTGCTGGGCGCCAAGCTCACGGAGCTCCTTGTGCAGCTGCTTGTCCTCAAGGAGCGGGCGGGAGCCGGCGGCTTTGAGGCGAAAGCGCTGTCTGTCACGGAGTTGATCCGTGGAATCCGGGATCGCTACGGCCTGATCATTGACGGCACCAACGAGACTCGGTTCTCCAAATCGGACGTCCAGACCCAGCTTGCGTTCCGGTCAAATGTCGAGGCTTTCAAGGACAAGTTGCGGCAGATCGGGTTCTACACCGACCTGAGCGATGCCGGAACACTTCAGAAGATCCGTCCCCGTTACAACAAGGCGTAAGACATGCAGGACATTCAGAATATCTATCGCGAGGAAATAAGGCGGACTATTCTCGAGGAGTTCGCAGGCGACTTCGGCGAGGCCTCCGCCGGCACTTGCATGAAGCTGACCGGACTCCCGCTGGAGGACTTGGTCGCGCTCAGGGGCATGATTGTCCGCGACTATCCGCTACTCAAGGTCGTGGTGCTTGCCGACGGCGTGTTCACGTCGGATTATTCGGTGACGGCGACAAAGTTGATTGAGCTAAGAAACATGGGGCGGGAGCCAATTCTCGTGCTCATTCCGACGGCATTGCAGACACCAGCCGAGGACTCCTACGGGAACGCCACCTTCAAAGATCTCTCGATAGCCAGGATTGACGAGAGGATATTGGACAAATTACGGGAAACAATGCCGAAGGAGATAGGCGAACTGGTAAAAGAGGTGCTCGATTTCTCCCAGGAGGCGTCAATGATCGACCATGTCAATTATCTGCTCGCCTTGAGGGAGCGTGGATGGGAGAGAGTGGGCGTTGGCGAGGAGATGAATTGGATCGGGTTGATTCCGGACACCGAGGTCCCGTCCGATGCGGCTAAATGGCGGACCCGGTTGTATTACAACAGGATGTGCGCCGGCATCATGAGCGATTTCGCGCTTTTGGTTCCGGATAGGGTCGCGAAGCTTCCGATCAGGCCCGAGAGCAATCAGCCGACCCTTGTGCATTTCCTGAGCGGATGCCCCGCAAGGCACAGAGTCGGAATCATGTGCGGCATCCGCGAAGCGGACGACTTTGCCGAACTGGATTTTGCGAAGTGGCAGATACCCGAGATCGAGGACAGCCGGCGGCTTAATCTCCAGATCGTCGCAAGCGAGGTGTCGTCACCGCACATCCAGATCAACGACGGCGACAAGACGCTTTCCTTGCGACAGGGACAGACCGCGACACTGAAGCTCCGGCTCAAGATGACGCCTCCGCCGAAGGATTTCCCGGAACTGAAGGTTTTCCGGATTGCGCTGGTGTCGACTGACGGCAATGTCGAAATCCAGGAAGCGAAGCGAACCAAGGTCACGAGCAATGCGCGTTCCTATCGCGACATATCGATGAAGGTGTCGTCCGAATTGTTCGAGGAGGGGACTTACTATTTTCGCGCGTACGGCGAGGACGAGGCCGGGAATGTCCTGAACAAGGAAGACGCGTTCAAAAATCCCGAGGTTCAGGAGGCCTGGCTGGCGCGACGCAGAGAAGATGGCGATGCCAGTCATGCGGTCTTCAAGGCGGAGACGTCCGCCAAGACGGTAAATGAAACCGAGGACATCTATTTCAGCTTCAGCCAGGATGAGCAAGGCGATGACGACGAGGAGGGGGAAAGCGAGAAGACACTGCGGAAAAACAAGCTCGACGCCGCATATCAGGCTTATTTCAAGTACCGCCTTGGTCTGTTGAAGGACGACGTGGAGTTGAACTTCCCCAATCCCGATGATCGGTCGACAGGCTGGCTGGAGCCAAAGGGGACCGGGCAGCAGAAAGTCTACCATCTCAAGATGGGGGCGGTGGACAATTATCAGATTTGCGTTTCCAACAAGCTCTTTCTGCTGGAAGCCGAGCTGCTGAAGAATGGGGATGCGTTCGGGAGTCTCAGATGCCGAACCTTTGCGAATCCGAACCATGCGGCATTTGATTCCATCGAATTCATCCCATGCGCCGATGCGAGGCTCCTTCGCTTTGTGGACAAGCGCAGGAAGCTATTTGATTTGATACGGGCGTCCGCAAAAAACGGAACTGGCATTTTCGAGACCTGGCTTGATTTCTGCCGGCCCGAGAACATTGAGCTGATCAAGGATTATGTCGTCGCCTATCAGGATGCCGTCAGCGACATACTGGCCGAAGTGCGCAACAACGTCGGGGCCGCTTCGGCCTTGGAACGCCTGGCCAGCATACAGAATCTTGACACGGTCCTTATGGAATCGCCGATAGGCGGCGCGCGTGACTGCTCGGTGAAGCTGATGACGCCGCTTCATCCGTTGCGCTTGGCCTGGTTTGTCGATTTGTTCGAGCTGTATTCGGATTGGGAACGGAGGACAACCGCCGATTCTTCGCATCTCAAGGAATGGACGGCGGATACGGCGGCGATCTTCCTCGGCGGCGTCTATCCCTCTAACAATCCGCTGATAATTGCGCAGTCGACGTCAAGATATTATCAGTATTCCGGCGAGATGGTGTTCGGCTGGGGGGCCTGGGTGCAGAATGACGATTCCCACAGAACCGTGAACCTTTCCAATGAAAGACAGGTCAAGGTCCACATGGCGGAGCAATTGAATCTCCCCTGCGAGGCCCGCATTGATACGGATGTGAGCGAGGAGATGATCGTCCGGTATATTCGAAATTATCTGAAACAGCACCCGTATGCCGACAAGCTTGTCATCAACGTATTCAACCCCGGTGACGGCGCATCGTTTGTAAGGTCGCTGATCGATTTGGAGCAGAAGTCTCAGGACCGGTATCAGTATGAGTTCAGGCTGTACTGCGAAGATGACATTGTCGTGCCAGGCGAGGCGTTCAGGGAGTTGATGAACCCGGAGAGCGTGATTTCTGAAAAGGCAGAAGCCTTTTCAGAGGCTGCCGCGAATCGTCTTTTCCCCAAGATGCGTTTCTCGTTGAATCGGATTTCCGATTATTCGGCGCATGCGCAGGAGTACACGGCTAACTTGTCTTTTTTGGTCAATCCGTTCGTTTCCCGGTGCTTGCTGGTTTCGCCAGACAAGGTCCATTGCTCTGATTCGCTGGACGGGATTGTTGTCAAAAGCGTTTCAACGTTTGAGAGGTCATCCGGCGATTTGCTGTGGAACCAGTCCGTGTTTTGTAACGAGGGCGAAGACGGAAAGCTGGCCTTTTATCACGAGGGCAATCGACTGTTGAACGGTTGGCAGAAACTGACGGCAATGGTCATGAACCCCGTGCCGTCGGACGTGATCCCTGGAACTTCGGTTCGGGTGGGGGTGGCCGAGAAAGCCTTGATTGCGCAAATTCATGCCTACTCGGATTGGGTTGTCACATTCGACAAGTGCATCGGCCCGGAAATCTTTGATTCCCAGAACAACGAGGAGGCCTACCCCTATCTGCTGGATTATGTTCCAGGCGGCGAACTGTCGGGCGTGTCGGCGTTTCTAACGACAAGGCCAGGGCTTGAGGCGTATCGTTTTCTGGAGCCGTATCTGAATGAAGCGGGACTCCAGACATTGGCCTCCCCGGAGAACATGCTTCGCATGCTCGAAGATATCAGAACAATCAGCGGATCATTGCTCATGCAGGCGCTTGCGACCGATAATAAGGCGTTTGAGGTGATTGGCCTTTCTCTGACCAAGCGAATGCTTGAAAAGAAGAGGTATTTGCGTGGGGCGTTTCTTATCCCGATTGATTTGCACAAGAAGCTGTTCGACATTGAGGACGATGATTCAAGGGAACGCGCCGATCTGATGCTGGTGCGACTCGATGTGGAGCATCGCGACATCCACTTCGACGTGGTCGAGATCAAATGCCGGACCAGTGTGACCGGCGTCATGGAGGAAGCTCTCCAAGAGAAGGTGCTTGACCAGATAGAGCATTCCATCAAAGCCTTCAGAACGCATTTCGAGATTGGATACCTGTCGGCTTCTGACAGGATTGATCGGGCAATCAAGAACCTGGAACTGCGCAAGCTGCTGGAGTTCTACATTGAGCGTGCATCGCGTTTCGGACAGTTGGATGCGCAAGTCCGTTGTGATTATCTTGCCTTCTGCGCGTCTCTTGACGCAGGTTATACGATGTCCTTTGATCCGCTGGAGATCATTTATAACTTTTCGGCACCTCATGCGCACAAAAAGGAAATTACAGATAATTTCACACGTTACACGATTGGCAAGTCGCTCATTGATGACATCATGGATCAGCACTGCGACTTGGATACATTGCGCTTGGAGGAGACTTTGCGACGCATGGATCCTGTACCAACGTGCCCCCCTCCGGAACATCATGGCGGTGAGTTGCCAGCACCACAATTGATGGACGATTCCCCCGAAGTGCAGCCAGAAGTGCAGACTCTGGCCGAAAATATGCCTGAAGTGGATTCGCAGGCGGAAACCCCTTTGTCGCAGCCGCAGGACAGCGCGACTGAAAGTGTCTCGTCCGCAGTCAATGATAAAGAACCGTCCGCTTGCGAGCAAATTCCACCTGTTCATTTCGATACCTTGGTTGGCGGTAATTCCCCCTCGGGTCAGTTTGGATTACTGGGAATACAAAAGGCCAATAATCGACGAATAGCATTGGACTTGTCCGAGACTACGACCATTAGTCTATTTGGCGTTCAGGGCGCAGGTAAAAGCTATACGATCGGCACGATAGCTGAAATGGTGCTACAGCAGATTCCGAATGTGAATCAGTTGCCATCCCCTTTGGCGGGTGTGATTTTCCATTATAGCGAGAGCATGGATTACGCGCCGGAGTTTACTTCCATGAATCGGATGAACGACAAGGTCGCGGATGTCCAAAAGCTGATGGAACAATACAATGCGTCGCCAACTGCAATCGATGATATCGTCTTGCTGACTCCCAGGGCCAAGCTACAGGAACGAAAAGCGCAATATCCGGAGATCGAGGTCCGTCCGATTGCATTCAAGTCGTCAGAGTTGAATGTCAAGGATTGGCAGTTTTTGCTTGGGGCCATCGGGAATGATTCCATGTACATCAAGCAGATCAACTCGATCATGCGCAATATCCGGAACAACCTTTCCCTTGCGTCGCTTCGGACTGAGGTGCAGAATTCACCGTTGCTTACAAACGCCCAGAAAACTTTGGCGGCACAGCGATTCCAGTTTGCCGAAGAATACATCGACGACACGGTTGAATTAAGTTCGGTGCTTAAACCCGGTCGGCTTGTCATTGTGGATTTGCGTGATGAGTTTATCCAGAAGGATGAGGCCTTGGGGCTGTTTGTTGTGATGCTGAATATTTTCTCAGGCGTCACTGAGGATTCTGGAAAACGCTTTAACAAGTTCATTGTATTTGACGAGGCGCATAAATACATGGACAATAGAGATTTGACGAACAACATCGTCACGGCGATTCGCGAGATGCGCCACAAAGGCGTTTCCTTGATGATCGCGAGTCAAGATCCGCCAAGTCTGCCGTCCGAGATTATTGAACTGAGCAGCGTAGTGTTGATGCATAAGTTCAATAGTCCGGCATGGTTGAAGCATATTCAGAAGTCTATAACCGCCCTCTCGCATGTTCAGGATACGGAAATGGCGGCTCTTTCGCCAGGAGAAGCCTTCTTGTGGTCAAACAAGTCCACAGATAGGCAAATAGAGACTCGACCAGTCAAGATAGTGACTCGTCCGAGAGTCACAAAGCATGGTGGCGCAACCATCACGGCCGTAAAAAGTTGAGGTAGGAACCATGCATACAGGAGAACAACCATCCATGAAGACACTACTGGTAAATGGAAGTCCGCGCAAGGACGGCAACACGGCCGTCGCGCTTAATGAAATCGCCAAGACCCTTGAAGCCGAGGGCGTGAAAACTGAGATTTTCTGGATCGGGGTAAAGCCTGTACGCGGCTGCTCAGCGTGCGGCAAGTGCCGCGAGGGCGGCGCCAAGTGCATCTTCGGAGACGACGCAGCCAACGACCTTGCGGCGAAGATGGTCGCGGCCGACGCCGTGGTCGTCGGCTCGCCGGTCTACTACGGCCAGCCGAACGGCGCGTTGCTCGCGCTCCTCCAGCGCGCGCTCTTTTCCAACCCCGCATGCGTCGAGGGCAAGCCTGTCGCGTCGGTCGCCATCTGCCGGCGCGGTGGTGCTTCGGCGGCCTTCCAGTGCCTCAACCTCCCGTTCCAGATGCTCAGCTGCAACGTCGTCGGGTCGCAATACTGGAACATCGCCTACGGGCGTGAAAAGGGCGAGACCGCGCAGGACCTGGAAGGAATGCAGACCATGCGCACCCTCGCCCGCAACTTGGCCTGGCTTCTCAAGAACATCGCCGCAGGTGCCGTCCCGCGCCCGGAAGAGGAACCCTGGCAGCCGATGCATTTCATCCGGCAGCAGCCGCAAGGCTAGCCGCTTCCCATTCCTTCATGCGATTCTGGTAGAATAGATGGAGAGAGGACACCCGCCATGAAGAAACTCGCCTTTTTCGACACGAAGTCCTACGACCGCGAATCA
>JAEEGL015877564.1_pt1 | contig 19400 bp, 22 predicted proteins | sample 9134231 | NCBI WGS metagenome assembly JAEEGL01 (sample SAMN16246548, study PRJNA631951) | gut metagenome | biome: gut microbiome; feature: rumen; material: fiber-attached | host: Bos | place: Iran: Karaj | collected 2018-10
CAGATACCTATGGCTACTTATATAATGCGTCCGGCACACTATTAGCCAGTAACGATAATGGCGGCACAAATAATAACTTTGATGTTACGTATACGCTTACGGCCGGTAACACCTATTACTATGCCGCAAAATACAGTTCAAATGCAACGACTGGTACTTTCTACGTTGGACTATCAAAGAATGCAGTTGGTATGACAGAAAATGGCACATACACCGTTAATATTGATGAGCAAAATGAGATAGTTTACTTCTACTTCACGCCATCCACATCTGGCTCGTACGATTTCATCTCGTCTGGTACGTCAACAGATACCTATGGCTATATCTACGATTCTAACTTTAACCAACTTGCTTATGATGATGACTCAGCCGGTAATCTTCAATTCAAAGTCACCTACAACCTCACGGCCGGAGTCAAATACTATTATGGTGCTAAATTCTTAACATCTACTAATGCTACTGGCTCATTTTCGGTCACCCTTACAAAAACAGTTGTGACCTTCAATATTTCATATAACTATAACGGCGGCTATAGTGGCACCTATGCGCCAACATCGTGCAACTACGGCGGTTGGTGTACAGTTAGTACACCAACACGATCTGGTTATACATTTACTGGTTGGACAGCTACTAATATGACGTCCGGAGACGTACACTACATCTGGTATGAAAATAGTTCGTCTTCACTCTCGACAACGGCGTCATCATATACATTTACAGATACTACCGTCGGCTCGACTTTCTCCAACGTGATGAATCTACGTAACGCTAGCGGCACAGTTACCTTAACTGCCAATTGGTCTCAGAATGCTTCGTCAAACCCACTCCAGTATACTGGCAGCAATACTTTCTATGGTACTGGCAATTACAATGGCACAAGAACGGCCTACGCCGACCTAACAGTCCATCAGGCTTCTGCTGGATCGAATACAGTTTACTTCGATCTATACTTCTCGGCCGAGGATCCATATTACACCACGGATACAATTTACTTTAGTGCTACAGTAAATATTGGTGGTACATCTAGGTCGTTCTCGGCCACCTGCGATGTGAGCACCTGGGACTCAACTCACTGTAACTCACAAGACTTCTCAGGCTCAATAACACTATCAAATGTCAGTACTTCAACTTACGCTTCTGCGTCAATTGATATTACCTATGTCAACGGCTACAGCGGCATTTATGATTATCTCAGCGGTAGTCTAGGTGGCTATTTGTCAGAAGTGTATTAAATCATTAGCAAGACGTGATATAATATATATTATATAAACCAAACGGAGAACCAGAAATGGCAACTATTGACCAACAATTCGTAGAGTACATCGTGAAAACTCTCGTTAACAATCCAGATAAAATCAGCGTCGACCGCACTATCGATGAAAAAGGCGTCCTCCTATCCCTCACCGTAGATCCAGAAGACGTTGGTCGTGTAATCGGCAAACGTGGCGCTACTGCCCAAAGCCTCCGTACGCTTTTGCGCGCGCTAGGGACTAAAAACGATGCCCGTTACAACCTTAAAATCGTCAATACGGACAATTATGAACCAAAAAACAAAGGTGAAAAGCACGAAAACCACGAAGAAGCTCCAGCCGAAACTGAACCAAAAGGCGAAAGCACCGTGATGGAAGCTCCAGAAAGCGACCTTGCTGAAAAGACTCGCGCAGAGCTTGCTGACCTTGACGATTTAGACATCTAAAACCTGTGTAAAAAATGCCGATTTAAGACTAAATTGGCATTTTTTGTACTTGACAACAGAGCCCTATAATGTATAATTAAACGTAAGCAAAACTGCGAGTTTAGCTTGAAAATCCATTCATACGTTGAGAGTTTATTATGGCTAAAAATCCACCGCTAGGTGGTTTTTTGGTGAAAATAATTAACAATTATGCTTGACTATAGGCAAAAACGGGGTTAAAATTAAGCTCAAGAAGCAGTGTGCCGTATTTTTGGTAGCACTATAAACATGGCGAGTTTATGGGGCAAAAGTACGTCAGTAATCTTCGGCGCTAATCTATTATCAACCACTAATTTAAGAGGTAACTGTGAGTACAAAACAGAAGAGTGGTAGCCGTGTGTTCTTCACTGAAGGCGACCAAGCTCTCCCAATACCTGATTTGATTGCACATCAAAAGGATAGTTGGGAAGACTTCGTAAAGTCAGGCCTCCGTGAAATCTTCAACGAGTTAAACCCGATTGACGATTACACCGGTCAGAAGTTGTCTTTACGATTTAAAGACTATTATTTTAAAGAGCCAGCCGAAACCGAGCGTGAAGCTAAATACAATTTAGCCACCTACGAAGCACCTTTGCATGTGCAAGTCGAGCTGACCAATAAAATTACCGGAGAAGTCAAAGAACAAGACATCTTCTTTGGCGATTACCCATGGATGACAGATCGTGCTAGCTTTATTATTAATGGCACGGAACGCGTCATCGTTTCTCAGTTGATTCGTTCAGCTGGCGTGTTCTTTACTGCCGATACAATCGGTCTTCGCCGCTACTATGGTGCTAAGGTGATCCCTGGCCGTGGTGCTTGGCTTGAGTTTGAAACCGCCACTAACGGTTCAATCAATATTAAAATCGACCGCCGCCGCAAGGTGCCAGTCACAACCTTCCTCCGTGCCCTTGGCATGAGCAAGGATTCTGAAATTAAGAAAGCCTTTGCTAATGTTGACACCGGAGAAATCAAATATATTGAAGCTACTCTTGATAAAGATCCAGCCAGTACTAAAGCTGAAGCTTTACTCGAGGTTTATCGTCGTCTTCGCCCAGGTGATCTCGCCACCGTCGAGAACGCAAAATCAATGATCGAACGTACCTTCTTTGATTACAAACGCTATGATTATTCTCGTGTTGGTCGTTTTAAGATCAATCAACGCCTTGGCTTTGATACGCCGAATGATAACGCGCACCGCACGCTGCAGATGGAAGATTTAATCGCTATTATCAGCGAGATTATCCGTCTTAATAATACGCAAGAGCCAGCCGATGATATCGATTCACTCGCTAACCGTCGTGTTAAATTAGTCGGCGAATTGGTTCAACGTCAATTCCGTCTAGGTATGCTTCGTCTACAACGCAACATCCTCGACCGTATGTCGATGGCTAATCCAGAAGAAGTCACACCTTCACAATTACTTAACTCTCGCCCAGTTGTTGCGGCTGTAAAAGAATTCTTTGCCAGCTCTCAACTTTCACAGTTGATGGACGAAACCAACCCATTTTCTGAACTTTCGCATAAGCGCCGCCTAAGTTCGATGGGACCTGGTGGTCTCACCCGTGAACGTGCTGGTTTTGACGTCCGCGATGCTCACCCAACTCATTACGGCCGTATTTGTACCGTAGAAACGCCAGAAGGTGGCAACGTCGGTCTCGTGCTTAACCTTGCAACCTATGCTCGTATTAATGAATATGGTTTCATTGAAGCACCATATCGTGTAGTAAAAAACGGTAAAGTCACTAACGAAGTTATCTATGTAGATGCTTCCGCAGAAAATGACATGGTTATTGCTGACGCCTCCGTTAAACTAGACAAAGATGGTAAATTTATGGAAGATTGGGTCTCTGCCCGTAAGAACGGAGCTCCAGTCCAGGTCCAAGCCTCAGAAGTGACGCACGTTGATGCCGCGCATAAAGAGATTCTCGGTGTCTCCGCCAGCCTTATTCCATTTGTCGAGAAAAACCGTGTTGACCGCTCTCTCATGGCTTGCGCCATGCAGAAACAGGCAGTTCCACTACTAAAGACTGACAACCCTGTTGTCGGTACTGGTATCGAAGGTGAAGTCGCTCGCAACACTTCACAACTCGTGATTGCCGAAGGTAAGGGCGTAGTAAAGAAATCTGATGGCCAATCCATTATCGTAACCTATGATAAAACTGGCGATAAAGAATACAAACTCGTCCACTTTGAGAAGACAAACGATGATCGTTGTTACAACCAACGCACCAAAGTCAAACGTGGCGACACAGTTAAGAAAGGCGACATCCTAATCGAAGGCGCCTCCATCAACAATGGCGAACTCGCACTAGGCAAAGATTTACTTGTAGCCTTCATGCCATGGCGTGGTTACAACATGGATGATGCTATTGTTATTTCTAACCGCCTTGTTGAAGACGATGAACTCACTTCAATTAATATTAAAGACTTTGATGTAGAAGTTCGTGAAACCAAGCTTGGTCCAGAACAAGTTACTCGCGATATTCCAAACGTCTCTGAACATTCACTTCGCCATCTTGGTGAGGACGGTATCGTAGTAGTTGGCTCAGAAGTTTCTCCTGGCGATATTCTCGTCGGAAAAATTACGCCAAAGGGCGAACAAGAGCTCAGCTCTGAGGAACGTTTGCTTCGCGCCATCTTCGGTGAGAAAGCCAAAGACGTTCGCGATACGTCCGTTCGTATGAATGGCTCGACCACTGGTAAGGTAGTTGATGTCCGCGTTTACACTCGTGAACAAGGTCACGATCTAAAAGCTGGGGTCTTGATGCAGATTAAAATATTTGTTGCTGAAATGCGTAAAATCGGCGTCGGCGATAAGCTCGCTGGTCGTCACGGCAACAAAGGTGTAGTATCTCGTGTCTTGCCAGTTGAAGATATGCCATTTATGGCTGACGGTACTCCAATCGATATTATCCTTTCACCAATGGGCGTGCCTTCCCGTATGAACCTCGGACAGTTGTTCGAGACTCATCTTGGCATGGCCGCACGTGCTCTAGGATACAAAGTTGCTACCCCATCATTCAACGGTGTACCAGACGAAGTTATTTCAGATGAACTAGAAAAAGCTAAATTCGCTCGTGATGGACGCGTCCAACTTTACGACGGTCTAACTGGCGAACCATTTAACGAAAGAACCTCCGTTGGCGTGATGCATATGATTAAGCTTCACCACATGGTTGAAGATAAGATTCACGCACGCTCCACTGGTCCTTACACCATGGTTACTCAACAGCCACTTGGTGGTAAAGCCCAAAACGGTGGTCAGCGCTTCGGGGAAATGGAGGTATGGGCTCTTGAAGCTTATGGCGCCGCCACTACCCTGCAAGAAATGCTCACAATCAAATCCGATGATGTCTACGGACGTGCTAAGGCTTACGAATCAATTATTAAGCACGAACCAATCGAAGGGCCAAAGCTCCCAGAAGGTTTTAACGTTTTAGTTAAAGAGCTTCAAGGTCTAGGTCTTAAGGTTGATTTGCTTGATCATGGTGAGTCTAATGATGCCAGTGACGTCATTGAAAAAACATCCCGCGAAATTGAAAAGGATAAAGATGACCAATCAATTTACGCTCAACATAAGGCTGAAACTGAACCAGAAATCACTGACCTAGACAGTAGTGAAGCTGAAGAAATGCTTGAAGACGCCGGGATTAATATAACAGATGGAGATGACGATGGAACCGTCGATCTCGGAGAGGAGCTTTAATCATGGCGTGGATGGATAATTTTATCAGCGCAAGCGATTTTGACTCAATCCGTGTTTCAGTAGCCAGCTCAGAGGATATCCTCAACTGGAGCTATGGCGAAGTCATGAAACCAGAAACAATCAACTATCGTACTCAGAAACCAGAACGTGATGGTCTATTCTGCGAAAGGATCTTCGGTCCAGTCAAAGATATTAACCCGCACGATTCAAAACTAAAAGGCGTTCGTTCTCGCGAAGCGGCTGTAGATAAGGAAGGCAATATTATTACCAAATCTATCGCCCGTCGTGAACGTATGGGCCACATTACCCTTGCTGCACCAGTAGTTCATATCTGGTTCATGCGTGGTATGCCTAGCGCTATTAGCCTATTACTCGATTTAACTGTTAAGAATGTAGAAAAAGTAGCCTATTTTGCTACCTACCTCATAACTGACGTTAAAGCCGAAGAAATCGCTAAGACTTTGCAAGATCTCGAAGCTTCGACCAATGCTGCTCGTGACGCTATTAGAATGCGTTACGAACAAGAAGCAAGTGTTGAAGGCGCAGATGTTAAGGCCCTTGCCGAACAACAATCAAAAGAACTCGAAGAACTTGAATCTGACTATCTTGCTAGGAAAGGTGCTCTCGAAGGCTTCAATAAAGGCGCTGTAATCTCAGAAATTGATTACCGCAACCTACCAGAAGGTTATGAAGATTTAATTACCGTTGGCATGGGTGGTACCGCTATCAAACAAATGCTCGACGAAATTGATCTTGATCTTCTAATTAATAATCTTCACGAAGAAGCCGAAAACGCTAAAGGTCAACGTCAAAAGAAACTCATTAAGAGACTCAAAGTGCTTGAAGGTATGCAAGCTGCCGGTATTAAACCAAATGACTTGGTCCTTACCGTCGTGCCAGTGATCCCTCCAGATCTACGCCCAATGATTGCTCTTCCTGGCGGTCGTTTCGCGACTTCAGATTTGAACGACCTTTATCGCCGCGTGATCAACCGTAATAATCGTCTTAAGAAATTGCTCGACTTAAACGCTCCAGAAGTAATCTGCCGCAACGAAATGCGTATGCTCCAGGAAGCTGTCGACTCACTGATTGATAATTCAGCTGCTCATGGTTCGCGTTCTGCCAACTCTCAAAATGGTCGTCGTAAGCTTAAATCCTTGTCTGACCTCCTAAAAGGAAAGCAGGGTCGCTTCCGTCAGAACTTGCTTGGTAAGCGTGTTGACTATTCTGGTCGTTCCGTAATTGTGGTCGGCCCAGAACTTAAACTCAACCAATGTGGTCTACCAAAACAGATGGCACTTGAACTCTTTAAACCATTCGTCGTTTCTTGGCTCATGGCTAACGAATACGCAAATAACATCCGCGTTGCCGCCCGTATGATTGAAGCTGGCGAGTCAGTGGTTTGGGATGCTCTAGACGAGGTAATTAAAGGTAAATATGTTCTCTTGAACCGCGCTCCATCTCTACACCGCCTATCCGTCCAGGCTTTTCAACCAAAGCTTATCGATGGTAAAGCTATCCAGCTTCATCCACTCGTAGCTTCTGGTTTTAACGCCGACTACGATGGTGACCAGATGGCCGTTCACCTACCACTATCAGATGACGCTCAGGCTGAGGCCCGCGAATTAATGGCTGCCGACAAGAACCTCTTGAAGCCGGCCGATGGCGCTCCAGTGCTTGCTATCTATCAGGACGTAGTACTAGGTATTTACTATCTCACCTATGACAAGCCAGGCACTGATACAGAACACGTCAAGGCCTTTAGCTCCGTCTATGAAGCTGAAATGGCCTATGACCACGGTCTGATTGCCTTGCAAACTCCTATTCGTGTCTTTACGAAGAAGGAAATTCGCAATACTACCCTTGGTCGTGTAATCTTCAACGAGATTCTTCCAGACGATTATCCATACGATAACAACGTCCAAACCAGCAAGCAACTTAAGAAAGTTATGGCCGACATCTTTGATATCTATGGTGCCGACATGACTGTTAAGACTGCAGATGCCGTCAAGGATCTCGCTTTCGAGTATGAGACGATTGCCTCTGTTTCAACCGCTAAGGACGATTACCCAACCTACCCAGAGATTGACGACTTCCTCGCTGAAGGTGATGCTAAGACCGCTCTGATTCAGGATCAATTCAACCAAGGTTTGGTTACAGAAGAGGAACGTTACAAACTCACCGTTGCTAACTGGCGTGATATCGATAAGAAGATCTCAGATTTCCTTAAGGGTAAGCTTGCTGAAATGGATACCGACATCGCTGTAATGGTTAACTCCGGTGCTCGTGGTTCTATTTCCAACATTAAGCTCGCTTCTGCCGAAATTGGTATCATGGTCGATATTAATAACAACGAAATCGAGCTCCCAGTTAAGTCATCTTACAAGAAAGGTCTTAACACGCTCGAATCCTTTATCGCCACCCGAGGTGCTCGTCAAGGTCAGGTGTCAACGGCTCTTCGTACTGCCGACTCCGGTTATCTCACTCGTCGCTTGGTCGACGTCGCTCAAGATGTCTTCACCACTGATGAAGTTGCCGAAGACCCAGGTTATCTAGTCCATAAAAGCGAAGTTGAAGAGATTGGTACCAGCTTTACAAACTGGATTGCCGGTCGCTATACAGCTGAAGCTGTCCCGGGCTATATTGGCGCCGACGAGTTAATCACTCTTGAAGTTGCTAAACAAATCGCCGAAGACGATAAAATTGAAGCCGTTAAGATTCAATCTGTCCTTACTACTAAAGCCGTCGATGGCGTCCCACGTAAGGCTTACGGTGTAGATATGTCTACTCGCGAACTCGTAGCCGCAAATCAACCAGTTGGCGTTATCGCCGCTCAGTCACTTGGTGAGCCAGGCACTCAGCTTACACTCGATACCAAACACGGTTCTGGTGTGGCAGGCTCTGGTGCTATCGCTCGTGGTCTTCCACGTGTTGAGGAGCTTCTTGAAGCCCGCACCCCTAAAGGTCAAGCTTGGGTTTCTCCAATTAATGGCACGATTGAACAATGGGAAGATGGCAATCATTACGTAGTGACTATCACCCCACAAGCTGGTCAAACCGTACGCGTCGAACTAGGGGGTCGCAAAGCCAAAGTAAAAGATGGTGCATCTGTTAAGACAGGTGACGTTATCGCTTCTAAAGCCAAGGGCGCCGATCCGTTAATCGCAACCTTTGATGCTAATGCTCAACTAGTTGAAGGCGCAATCATCTTGGTCGCAGCTGCTGGTAGCCCAGTTCGTCTCGAAATTCCTGGAGATGCTGAACTACTCATTAAGAGTGGCGACACCGTCTCCGCTGGTGATCGTATCACATCTGGTTCTCTTAACTTGCAAGATCTTCTCAAATACAAAGGAGAAGAGGCTACTGCTCGTTACATTATGAACGATGTGCTTACGGTTTACGCCGCCCAAGGTCATGAAATCTCAGCTAAACATCTAGAGATCATAGTTCGTCAGATGTTCAGCCGCGTGACTATCGATGAGTCAGGCGATTCCACCTTCGTTTCTGGTGATATAGTCAGTAAAGCCGCCGTTACGGCCGAAAATGCTGAACTCATCGCCGCAGGGAAAGAACCAGCCACCTTTAGCAACATGCTTCTTGGTATTACTAAGGTTTCTATCTGGTCCGATTCCTTCTTGTCAGCCGCGTCATTCCAAGATACCACTCGTGTTCTGATTAATGCTGCCATCAATGGCCGTGTTGATCATCTCCGTGGTCTCAAAGAGAACGTTATTATCGGCCGCAAGATCCCTGTAGGCACTGGTGTTACCCCTATCGTCACCAACCTTGCTAAAACAACAGAAGAAGAATCTGAGCCAACGTTAGACGACGTAGTTGACCTCTAAAAACAAAAAACAATTAATCTCCTCTAGAAATAGGGGAGATTTTTTGCATAGATTTGAAAATTATATAACTATTATTGACAAAATAAAGTGTTTATGCTATAATGTAAATACATGATCGTTATGGTCATAGTACTTTAAGAGGAGGCCACAAGAATGGCAATGTTTGAACACGAAGGGTTCTGCCCCAATAACAGTTTTCATGATCAGCCCGCGGTCAATCCCTACTGGGAAAAGACTCAGCAGCTGCTCGGCGACAGACTCGGTTTCATGGTGTACACCAAGGGCGGCTGCAACTACAACGGCTGCTACGTCACTGGTGCTATCAAGGGATGCAGAGGATTTCTCGGACTCGATATCGCATATACGCTCAAGTTCCTGAATCCGCACTGCAAGTACGCCGAATACGGCGCCCGCATCAAGATCACCGACCTGATCAACCCCTACGCCTGCCCGATTCCCATTGGGACCAACGGCAAAGGTGAATGGGGCCTCGTCACCAACAACGGGAAGGATCCTGAGGATACGTACCTCTTTGAGGATGAAGACTATATCGTCGTCATCAAAAAGGAGGGAGAAGGCGAAATCAACATGTACATCTTTAAGAAGTAAACACCTCCCCGGGGCGGCCAGCAATGGCCGCCTTTTTCTATTCAATTATTAAACAATCCACTCTCCAATTTTAGGGATTTTATAGAGGATAATAGAAATAGCATAAGAAACAATAATTACAGATAATGAGATAACAGGAACGGAAAAGAGAGGATTAAAATAAAGCGTATTTAGGCCAATTAAGCTAAAGGAATCTAGAACCATCATGTGAACGAGATAAACACCGAGACTGCACCTAGCAAACAGGCTTAATGCCTTATGATACTTAATAGAGCGCTGTGACTGTTTAAAATGATATTTAGCATATACGAAGACTGCAACACTCATCGCGGCAACATTGAGAGATAAGTTATCATAAAATACGGCATTTGGAGAACCATCATGGTTAGACAGCAGAATAGTGGCCACTATAGTAAAAATTGCTCCAAAAAGCCCTAATAAATAAATAATAATGCGAGTATTCGACTTTAAAGTCATTTGGCTCAGCTTATAACCTAACACAAAATATCCTGTAAAACCAAGGACCATATTCAGCCGCATTAAGGAAATCTTGCTAGTAATAATCTCAGCGATATGAGGTGAAAAAATGGAAAAAATATAGATAAGTTTTGGGATAGTAAAAGCAAAAATCAGGGATAGAAGCAGAAAATAATTCATAGTTTTTTGATCTGCAACAATTCGTTGAAGAAACGGAACAACCATATAGAGACCGATTAGCATATATAGGAACCAGAGATGCACTGGACCAGTGGCAAGATCTAACATAAAGGCCTTAATTGTCGTAAAACCTTGTGTAGTTAGTACCTTAAAAACGGTATTAATGGTCGTCCAAATAGCCAAAATAATCAGGATTTTTAGGATATTTTTCTTATAGAGTTTAGATATTGGCTGTTCTTTACTGAGAAAGAGGGCGCCACTAATCATCACAAAGACAGGTACAGCCCAGCGCACTACGCTATCAAAAACATTAAAAATGTCCCATTCCATTGATGAAATATTTGTACCATACCAGTTTTGGGCCGCAACGTGAATGACTACTACGGCACAAATGGCAAAAATTCTAAGATAATCAAAATAGATAATATGCTTTTTAACTCTATTAATCGCAGTTTTACGCATAATTACCTCCAGCTACGTATATTATAGCAGAAGCTTAATAATTTTTATCTATAAAATCCCTTGCAAAACAGTATTCAGTATGATATAATTCACCTCGTATATTCTAATAACAGAGATACATCTCTAGACGCAAGAGTAAGTCTACGGAAACTGCTCACAAGTCTAGGTTTATTAATGTAAAAAATAAGGGAAAGGAAACGAATGCAAGTCATTCTCGGCACCAAAATTGGTATGACCCAGATCATCGGTGGTGATGGCGTTGTAACCCCAGTTACAATCCTTCAGGCCGGCCCAGCCACAGTGACTCAGATTAAAACCATCGAAACTGATGGTTATAACGCTGTGCAGGTTGGTTACGGTCAGGGTAAGAATCTGAGCAAGTCGGTTGCTGGCCACGTTAAAAAGGCCGGTGAAAATATCAACCCTAAGGTTCTCAAAGAGTTCCGCACTGCAGACGTCCCAGAAGTAAAAGTTGGCGATGTATTTACCGTCGAAAACTTCAAACTAGGCGACAAAGTCTCAGTTACTGGTATTAGCAAAGGTAAAGGTTTTGCTGGTACAGTCAAGCGCTGGAACTTTCAAGAATCACGCAATACCCACGGTTTTAAAGGAGACATTCGTAAAGTCGGTTCTATCGGCTCTATGTATCCACAAAAAGTTTTTAAAGGCAAAAGAATGCCAGGCCGCATGGGTCATGATCAAGTCACAGTTAAAAACCTCACTGTTGCTTACATCGATAAAGACAACAACCTCTTAGGTCTAAAAGGCGCTGTGCCAGGTCCTAACAAAGGTATCGTAACGGTGGAGGGAAAGGACTAATATGGCTGAATCAACTACTGTTAAATTGAATAAAGACGTCTTTGGTCTCAAGGTTGAAAACCATGAATTAATCAAGACCGCTTATGACGCTTATCTTGCAAACTCCCGCAGCTCTCACGCTAAAACCTTAAAGCGTGGTGAGGTTAGCGGTGGTGGTAAAAAACCATGGAAGCAAAAAGGTACCGGTCGCGCCCGTTTCGGCTCTACTCGTAACCCAATCTGGCGCCATGGTGGTGTCGCCTTTGGTCGCACTGGCGAAGAAAACTTCACTAAGAAACTTAGCCGCAACGCTAAAAAGGTTGCTATCTGCCAAGCTCTTAGCCTTAAAAACAAGGAAAAAGCAGTACAAGTTATTAGCTTTAAGCCAACTGGTAAGACTAAAGACACTGCTAAAAAAATCGCTGAGCTCAATCTTACTGATAAGTATGTACTTGCCGTAGTCGCTGAAAAGACTCCAGAATTACTTAAATCTACGAACAATATCGCTAATCTCAAAGTCGTGCGCGCCACCTACCTTAACGTTTTTGACATTATGAATGCTGACGCTATCGTCTTTGGCGAAGCTGCACTTAAAGCCACTGAAAACTGGCTACTTGGTAAGGAGGAAGCATAATGGCCGACAAGAATAATCAACCAATCGTGCTTCATATGCTCGAACCACGCGCTACCGAAAAGACCTACGCTGAACAAACTAAGCGTACCTATGTCTTTCCAGTTGACCGTGACGCATCAAAGCAAGCCGTAGCTAAGCTCGTTGAAAAAGAATTTAATGTAACTGTTACGGATGTCCGTATTTTAATTCGCAAGGGCAAACCAACCCGCTTTAGCCGCGGCAAACACGCTTATCCAGGCATTATTCACCGCCAAGATAAGAAATTTGCTTACGTAACTCTCAAAGAAGGAGATAAAATCAAGGTCTTTGATGAGCCAGAAGAAGCTAAAGAAGATAAGAAAGTTAAAAAAGAAGCTGACGCAAAGGAAGCTGCCAAGGCTGCAAAAGCTGCCAAGAAGGCCGACAAGAATGCCAGCAAGGAGAATAAATAATGAGTATTAAAGCTTATCGCCCAACTACTCCAGCCCAACGTCAAAAGACGACACAGGATTTTGATCAAATCACGACCAAAAAACCACTAAAGTCTTTGACTAAAGCTAAGAAGCAGAATGCTGGCAAAAACAATCAAGGCCGCATTACTGTTCGTCATCGTGGTGGTGGTGTCAAACGTCATTATCGCTTACTCACCCACAATCTACCAAAGAACCTCACTTTAACAGTCGAGGAAATCGAATATGATCCAAATCGTAGCGCTCGTATCGCCCGTGTTAAGGATCAAAACGGCAACTATTATTATGTAACTGCCGATACCAATATGGTTAAAGGAACTAAGTTTAAGACCGGTGAAGAAGCTCCAGTAGAAGCTTCCAACCGCTTACCACTTGAACAAATCCCAGTTGGTACATTTGTTTATGGAATCGAAATCACCCCTGGTCGCGGCGCTCAAATGGTCCGTGCCGCTGGTTCTTCCGCACAGCTCATGGCTAAAGAAGATGGCTATGCCACCCTCAAGATGCCATCTGGCGAAGTCCGCAAGGTACTCGTCAACTGCGAAGCTTCCATTGGTGTTGTTTCTAACCTTCAGCATCAAAATATTAAGGTTGGTGCTGCTGGTCGTCGTCGCCGCAAAGGTATTCGTCCAACCGTACGTGGTGTTGTTATGAATGCTACGGATCACCCACACGGTGGTGGTGATGGTGGTCGTCACGGATCTGGTAAGGCTCCACGCACTCCATGGGGTCAACTCACTCTCGGTTATCGTACCCGTCATAATAAGAAAACTAATAAAATGATCGTGCGCAGTCGCCACGAAGGAAAGAGGTAATCTATGTCTCGTAGTTTGAAAAAAGGTCCTTTCGTGGACTACAAGCTTGCGAAGAAAGTAGCTGCTCTCTCCGCCGAAGATCGCACCGTAATCAAGACTTGGGCTCGTCAATCCACTATTTCACCAGAAATGGTCGGTCGCACCATCGCCGTTCACAACGGTAAAGTCCATGTCCCAGTTTTCATTAGCGAAAACATGGTCGGTCACAAACTCGGTGAGTTTGCACCTACCCGTAAATTTAAGCGCCATGGTGGCAAGAAAGCCGCTGAAGCAGCCGCAGCGAAAGGAGATAACTAATGACTACTCATTTTGCTCGCGCCTATGAAAAAGGCATCGACAGCCAACCACGCAAGACTAGTATTGTAGCTAGCCTAGTGCGTGATCGCTATGTCGCAGATGCTATCGTAATTCTTGACAATACTCCACGTCGCGCTGCGCGTGCCGTTAAAAAGGCTATCGAATCAGCCAATGCTAATCTGTTGAATAATTCTAACGTTTCAATTGACCCAAAGACAATTCGCATTTCCCGTATCTCAGTTACCGCCGGTACCCGTATGCGTCGTTACGTTCCAGCCTCTCGCGGTCGTGCTCTTCCATTTGAAAAAGTCTCTAGCAACATTTTCGTCGAAGTTGCTGGCGAGGAAAAAGTAAAGAAGTCAGCCGATAAAAAAGCTGACGAAAAGGAGAAAAAGTAATATGGGACAAAAGGTTAACCCCATCTCTTACCGTCTCCAAGTCAGCAAGGATTGGTCTTCTAAATGGTTTACCAAAAAGACTGATTTTAAGAATTGGCTGATCGAAGACGTCAAGATCCGTGAAACGGTTGAGAATCGTTTCAAATCCCGCCCAACTATTGCTAAGGTCAATATTGAGCGCTCCGCCAACCTTACTACCATTACTATCCTCACCGCTAAAGCTGGTGCAGTAATTGGTAAACAAGGTGCTGGCATCAACGAACTTAAGGCCGAACTCGAGAAATTCGTTTCTGGTCCAATTCGTATCAACGTAGAAGAAGTTAAAAAGCCAGAGCTCAACGCTAAGCTCGTTGCCGAAAACATTGGTTTTCAACTTGGCAAACGTATGAACTTCCGCCGCGCCGTGAAGATGGCACTTCAGTCATCCATGACCGCCGGCGCTAAAGGTGTGCGTATTGAAGTCGCTGGTCGTCTTAATGGCGCCGAAATGTCACGACGTGAAAAGTTTATTGAAGGTTCTGTACCTCTACATACGCTTCGTGCTGACATCGATTTCTACTGTCATCATGCTCCAACCATTGCCGGCATCGTTGGCGTAAAGGTCTGGATTTACAAGGGGGAGAAGTAAAATGGCTATTCTATTACCTAAGAAAACTGCTCACCGCAAGGTTCGCAAAGGCAAAAACGAAGGCATCGCTACTCGTTGTAACACAGTTAGCTTTGGCGATTACGGTTTGATGTCACTCGACAACGAACGTGTTAATAGCCGCCAAATCGAGGCCGCTCGTCAAGCCATCACCCGCTATATCAAGCGTGGTGGTAAAATCTGGATTCGCATCTTCCCACATACCCCAGTCACCAAGAAACCTCTTGACGTCAAGATGGGTAGTGGTAAAGGTGAACCACAATTTTACGTGGCAAAAGTTAAAGCTGGAACCATTATGTTTGAAATCGCTGATGTGACCGATGAGCAAGCTAAAGAAGCTCTTCGCCTCGCTGGCCACAAACTTCCAGTTCGCACTAAAATCATTAAGAAAGAGGAGTTCTAATCATGGCACACACATTACAAGGGATCGTTTCCTCCGACAAGCGTGATAAGACCATTACCGTCTCCATCGTTAGTCGCGAAACTCACCCACTCTATCGCAAGCAGTACACTAAAACTCGTAAGTACACTGCTCACGATGAAAAGAATGAAGCTCACGTTGGCGACCGCGTTGAAATCGCAGCCTGCCGCCCACTCAGCAAGACCAAAGCATATACTTTAGTAAAAGTTTTGGAACGCTCTCGTGGTACTGTTGAGCTCAAAGAAGGCGTTACTGAAGTAATCGCCAAAGGGGAGGAAAAATAATGATTCAACAAGAAACAAGGTTAAAAGTCGCTGACAACAGTGGCGCCAAGGAGCTCGGTGTTATCCGTGTCCTCGGTGGCACTCGCGCCCGCTATGCTCGCGTCGGTGATATTGTTACCTGCAGCGTCAAAGACGCATCCCCTACAGGAAACGTTAAGAAGAAAGCTGTTGTTAAAGCTGTAATCGTCCGCACCCGTCAACAAATTCGTCGTCCAGATGGTTCTACCATCCGTTTCGATGAAAATGCTGCCGTTTTGGTTAACGATGACAAAACCCCAAGAGGCACTCGTGTCTTCGGTCCAGTTCCTCGTGAACTACGTGACCTTGGCTTTACCAAGATTATTAGCTTAGCTCCGGAGGTACTCTAATATGGCACAGAATATTAAAACTGGTGACACTGTAAAAGTAATCTCTGGTAAGAATAAAGGCAAATCTGGCAAGGTCGTCAAAATGGACCTTCAAAGCCACAAAGCGATGATTGAAGGAATTGGCGTTCGCACTCGTCATATCAAGGCTAGCCAATACAATCCACGCGGTGGCAAGAAAGATATCCATGTTGGCATCGATCTTTCCAACCTTAAGCTCGAAAAGAGTTCAACGCCTGCTAAAAAAGCCGACAAAAAGGCTAAGAGAGGAGGCAAATAATTATGACTGATACTAAATATACCCCACGTCTTAAAACTCTATACAATGAGAACAAGGCTAAATTACAAAAAGAACTGAAACTTGAGAATATTAACCAAGTTCCAGTACTTGAAAAGGTCGTTGTTTCCGTCGGAGTCGGTAAGAAACGTGAAGATAAGAAATTTACCGAGACAGTTGAACTAACCTTAGCCAAAATTACTGGCCAAGCCACTACTTCTCGTCTTGCTAAAAAGTCTATTGCTACCTTCAAGATTAGGAAAGGCATGGGCGCCCCAGTTGGTTACTTAACCACACTTCGTAACGATAAAATGTACGAATTCGTTGATCGTCTCATCAATATCGCTCTTCCACACGTTCGTGATTTTCATGGCGTCAACAAGAACGCTTTTGATAAGCAAGGTAATTATAACCTTGGCCTTAGAGAACAAACTGTCTTCCCTGAAATTACTTTCGAGGATGCATCTGTCCTTCACGGTCTCGAAATCACCTTTATCATTAAAAATGGTTCTAAAGAAGGGAGTACCAAGTTGTTAGAACTCTTCGGTATGCCTTTTGAAAAGGAGGAAAAGTAATATGGCAAAAACTAGTGCAATCCTCCGTGATCAAAAGCGTCAAAAAATGTACGATAAATATAAAGACAAGCGTGCAGCCTTGAAAGCTGCTGGCGACCTCGAGGGTCTCCAAAAGCTTCCACGCAACTCCAGCCCAACACGCCTCAAAAATCGTGATTTATTGGATGGACGTCCACGTGGCTACATGCGCCGCTTTGGTATGAGTCGTATTACCTTCCGTGAAAAAGCAAGCAAGGGCGAAATCCCTGGTGTAACCAAGAGTAGTTGGTAGGAGAAAGGAGCAGATATGTCATTACAATCTACAGATCAAATCGCAGATTTCATCACCCGCATCCGCAACGCTATGATGGTAGGAAAGGCTGAAATTCGCGTCCCAACCAGCAAACTTAAAGTTGCTTTGACCGAAGGTCTCATGCAAGCAGGCTATATTGATGGCTATGATATTGAAGAAGGTGTCCCACGCGGCATGCTTCACGTCGTTATTAATAAAATCACCGAGCCAGCTCGCATCAACGAGATCATCAAGGTTTCTAAACCAGGTCGTCGCGTTTATGTGTCAGCCAACGAAATCCCAACCGTTAAATCCGGTCGTGGTATCGTTCTCATCTCTACCTCAAAAGGTGTGATGACTGGCCAAGAAGCTAAGAAGCAGCGTCTTGGTGGCGAAGTACTCGTAAAAGTTTGGTAAATATTAAGGATAATAAAGGAGAAATATGAGTCGTATCGGAAAACAACCCATCGATATCCCGGCGGGAGTGACAATCACGGTCGGCGACAGCAAAATCACTGTTGCAGGACCTAAAGGTTCGCTCGAAGTCCCGGTTCAGCCAAATACTACCACCAAGGTAGAAGGCACTCAAATCGTCGTCACACGTAAAGACGATGAACCAAAATCCAAAGCATGGCACGGTTTACAACGCGCCCTGCTTAACAACGCCGTTAAGGGCGTCACTAAAGGCTTTGAAAAGAAACTCGAAGTTAATGGCGTCGGTTTTCGTCTATCAGGCAGCGGCAAACAAATTGAGATGGCCCTTGGCTTCTCTCACCCAGTCAAATACACCGCTCCAGAAGGTGTAGAATTAAAGACTGACAAAATGGAAATTACTGTATCTGGCATCGACAAACAAAAAGTCGGTCAAGCAGCTGCCGAAATTCGTGCGCTGAAGAAACCAGAACCATACAAAGGTAAAGGTATTAAATATGTTGATGAATTCATCATTCGTAAGGCCGGAAAGGCAGGTAAGAAATAATGAAAGCTATCTATCGTGCTAATCGCACCCGTGCCAAAATTCATGGCACCGCTGAGCGTCCACGTCTTACTGTGCACATCAGCAACCTCCACATCACCGCTCAAATTATTGACGATGATAAGAAAACTACTCTAGCTTACGCAACTACCGTTGGTTCTAAACTAACTGGTACTAAAACTGAGCGTGCAGCTGAAATAGGCAAACAAATTGCTGAAAAAGCTAAGAAAGCTAAGATTAAAAAAGTTGTTTTTGATCGTGGATCTAAATTATATGCTGGCCGCATGTCTGCTTTAGCTGACGCCGCCCGCAAAGAAGGATTGGAGTTCTAATATGCCTGAATCAGAAAAACAACCTAAAGTTATTAACAAATCCGGCACCCTCAAGATGACCGACGAAGTAGCTAATACTCGTCAACAAAGAGATATTGGTGGCCGTAAAATGGATCGCCGCAACAATCGCCGCGACCGCGTCAAAGCAGAAGTAGCTCCAAAAGAATTTGATGACGTTACAATCGCTATTGATCGCGTTTCACGTACTGTTGCTGGTGGTCGTCGTATGCGCTTTAAAGCTTTGGTTGCTCTTGGCAATCACAAGAATAAAGTTGGTGTTGCTGTAGCAAAAGGCAACGACGTTACTACTGCCGTTCAAAAGGCTACAGCTAAGGCTAAGAAAAACATGATTACCTTCAATCTGGATGGCGAAACAATCTGTCACGAAGTTGAAGTAAAAGTTACCGGTGCTGACGTGCTCTTAAAACCAGCCGCGCCAGGTACTGGTATTATCGCCGGCGGCGTCGTTCGTTCAATTATTGGCCTAACAGGTGTTAAGAACTTGATTTCTAAGTCACTTGGTTCAACTAATAAAGTCAACATTGCTTACGCCGTTATCGAAGGCCTCAAACAGCAAACCCCACGTTCCGAATGGAACACGACCAAAAAAGCTACTAAAAAAGAAGCTCCTAAGACTAAAAAGGAGACCAAATAATGAAGTACAATGAATTAAAAGTCAACGCCAATACTCGTCCTTCACGCAAAGGTCGTGGCATTTCTGCCGGCCAAGGTAAGACAGCTGGTCGTGGTACTAAAGGTCAAAAATCTCGTACCGGGCACAACAAAATGCCAAACGGCTTCATGGGCGGTCAACGTGCTATTATGCAAGCTATTCCAAAACTCAAAGGCTTTAAAACCCTTCATGA
>JAEEGL011630770.1_pt1 | contig 19398 bp, 12 predicted proteins | sample 9134231 | NCBI WGS metagenome assembly JAEEGL01 (sample SAMN16246548, study PRJNA631951) | gut metagenome | biome: gut microbiome; feature: rumen; material: fiber-attached | host: Bos | place: Iran: Karaj | collected 2018-10
TACTTCATACAAGTACAGAGAATCCATAGGTGAATCCACCATCGCGGAAGCCGGCGAGGATGTCTCTTTTATCTGGGAAAATTATTACGACGAAGAAGAAAATGTTAACGAGTACGATCTTACTCTTTTTATAAAAAGAGAGGACGGACTATATGAACGTGCCGAGGAAACACATCTTCAAAGAGGTATCGAAGTAAGTGACATTGAAAGGCTTGCCGATAAGTGCGGCCTAGAGATCGTGCTCATAGTCGATTCCGACACGGAAGAAGAAGTAAACGAAGAAACCGAAAGAATATACGCGGTTTTAAGAAAGAAAAACTGATGGCAGATATTAATTCAAAAGATTATATCGTGACTGCAACGGCTGCGGATGCACATATCAGAGCCTTTGCGTGCACCACGAGAAATATAAGTGAAGAGTCCAGAAGACTTCACAATACAAGCCCCGTAATGAGTGCGGCACTGGGAAGAACTCTTACCGCAGCCGCAATGATGAGCATCATGATGAAGGGCGACGGAGATAAGCTCACTATCCAGATCAAATCGGACGGACCTTCCGGCGGACTTACCGTTTGCGCAGATTCACACGGCAACGTAAAAGGATATACTCCCGTTCCCGATGTAATTGTTCCTGCTCATAGCAACGGACATTTGGGAGTTTCAACAGCAATCGGAAACGGAGATCTGATTGTAGTTAAAGACCTTGGACTTAAAGAGCCTTATGTGGGAAGAATCGCTCTTCAGACCGGAGAGATTGCAGAAGATATTACGTATTATTTTGCAGCTTCCGAGCAGACTCCTTCATCCGTTGGTCTTGGCGTTTTGATGAACAAGGACAACACCGTAAAGTGTTCCGGAGGTTTTATCATCCAGCTTATGCCTGATGCCGGCGACGATGTTATATCCGTTATCGAGGAAAATCTGAAGAGCTTAAAGAGTGTTACCGAGATGCTTGATTCGGGAATGACTCCCGAGGATATGATCGAAGAAGTTTTGAAAGGTCTCGACATACACTTTAATGAAAAATATGACACCGCATACAAGTGCGACTGTTCAAGAGACAGAGTTGAGGCGGTGCTTGTAAGTCTTGGGGAAAAAGAGATCACGGACTTTATCAAAGCCGGTAAGGATGTGGAGATACACTGCGATTTCTGCGACACCGATTATGTATTTAATCCCGATGAATTAACTGAGATCCTGAAGAAAAGCAGGGCTCTTAAGAAATAAAAAGGAGACGAAAAAATGGTCAAAGTAAACGATAACTATTTAAAGCTTCCCGGAAGTTATCTTTTTTCCACCATCGGAAAAAAGGTAAGAGAATACAGTGAGGCTCATCCCGATGCGAAGATCATCAGACTCGGTATCGGTGACGTTACCCAGCCCCTTGCTCCCGCAATTATCACCGCACTTCACGGCGCAGTGGATGAGATGGGAAATAAGGACACCTTCAAGGGATATGCACCCGATCTCGGATACGAATTCCTCAGAAACGTGATCGCAGATACCGATTACAAGAAGAGAGGATGCGACATCTCTGCAGATGAGATCTTTGTTTCCGACGGTGCCAAGTCCGACTGTGCAAACATCCAGGAGATCTTTTCCGTAGACAATAAGATCGCAGTTTGCGATCCCGTTTATCCCGTATACGTTGATTCAAACGTTATGGCAGGAAGAACAGGAACTTACGATCCCAAGGCTGAAACCTGGTCGGATGTAATCTACATGCCCTGCCTTGAAGAGAACGGATTTGCTCCCGAGCTTCCTACAGAGACTCCCGATCTTATCTACCTCTGCTTCCCCAATAACCCCACCGGTTCCGCAATCACCAAGGACGAACTTCAGAAGTGGGTTGATTATGCAAACAAAGTCGGCGCGGTAATTCTCTATGATGCCGCATACGAAGCATATATTTCCGAGGATAATATTCCTCACTCCATCTATGAGTGTGAAGGAGCAAGAACCTGCGCAATCGAGTTCAGGTCATTTTCCAAGAATGCAGGTTTTACCGGCGTAAGACTGGGCTTCACCGTAATCCCTAAGGATCTTAAAGCAGGAGATACTCCCCTTCATCCTCTCTGGGCAAGACGCCACGGAACCAAGTATAACGGAGCTCCTTACATTATCCAGAAGGCAGGTGAGGCTGTTTATTCCGAAGAAGGAAAGAAGCAGTTAAAGGAGCAGGTTGCTTATTACATGAACAATGCAAAGGTAATCTACGAGGGACTTAAGAGCGCAGGATATCAGGTATCCGGCGGCGTAAACGCTCCTTACATCTGGCTTAAGGCTCCTAATAACATGACAAGCTGGGAATTCTTCGATTTCCTTCTCGACAAGGCACATGTAGTGGGAACTCCCGGATCGGGCTTTGGTCCCAGCGGAGAGCACTTCTTCAGACTTACCGCTTTCGGAACTTACGAGAATACTCTCGAGGCTATTGAAAGAATCAAAAAACTGTGATATAGTCTGACCACGCCTTAAAGGCGATTTCTTTTAAAACGTTCAAATAAGAGACTTATGTTTTCCCAAAGGGAAGACGTGGGTCTCTTTTTTGTTGCATCAAAAGGAGGACGAAGCTTGAAAAACAAAGAGGTGGTTTGCGGTATCGCATGGGTCCTGATCGTCACGATATTATCTGCACTTATATTGCTGATTTCATTTGCAGGGGGAAGAGTGTCTGCGGTGGGGCTTCCGAGCCCTGACAGCGTATTGGAATCTTATAAGAGTAATCCGTACATAAGGTTTTATGAGGGAGATGAGGGAATAGCGTGGACCACCATACACCCTGACGGTTATTCGGTAAATGCACGTGGTGTATATACCTATGGCGGAGGGATAAGTATTTACAGAGAAAGCGACGGCACTACGATAATTCCTGATGGTACTGTGTCGAGAAAAGAGCTTTCCGGACCTTTGCCTGCAGGTCATCACTATTATGCCGAACCTTTGGAAAATACGGTGATACCCGTGGGAAGATGGGAGATATCTCAATCCGAAGCGCGCTGTATTCATGGGCCTTTTGCGGCGTGCAGGGATTATGAATACTACGGTATAAACGGTTTATCCAATGTGAAGTGTCATGAACGTTATGATTCGGGATGGATAGCATATTGTGCGGATTGCGGCCGGCAGATAACGGGTCTTGTATATACGAATGATGACTGCATAAGGCGCATCGGTTATATCTATGCGGGAGATGATGAATTCAGAACAAAGTATCCGGCGGAGTATCTTTTTGTATGCCCCATATGCGGAGATAATCTGGAGAACGATCTGCATATGGTTTCCCATGAATGCAAATGTTTTGTATCGGCAAACCGTTACAGCTTAGTGTATGACGGAAACGGTGCGGTGAAAGGCAGCATGGAAAAATCCGTGTGTTACTACGGCGGCGCTGATGTTTACGAGGGGACACCTGTAACGGGCGATAAGAGTCTCAGGGAAAATGAATTTGTCAGACCCGGATATATATTTGCGGGATGGAGTGATTCGCCGGAAGGACAAGTACTTTTTACGGACGGAAGCAGTACCGCGTCCATCGAAAGTTATTATACATATCTGTCGGATACCGGAGATGATGCCAATGACAGAGAAATTAAACTGTATGCCGTCTGGGTGAGCTCGGATTGTACCGTCACGGTTTCGGGAGGAAGTTTTGAAAGCTCTAATGGATCGTATAACGGCGTGGCAGACGGATATTTTGAACCGGGTAAAAACTCATTTCTGAAAGGGTACATGTACGCGACAAGAATAGATCCTGCACTGCTTACTGCTCCAAACGGATACAGGATAGAACTTATTGTTCCGGGTGGAACGGGAATGCAGGACATATATGCATCTTCGGAACTTGTCGGATGGAAATTTGATTCGGAAGAAGGAGGCGGAGAGGTTTCTAATTACGAAGGTGACATACATTACATCGGAAGGGTGTCCGGTGAAATAGTAAATGCATCGTCTGACGGAAGTTTTACATATATACACTCATCACCTGTTAACGGTAATACGGATAGTGTGCAGGCTCTTTGGAAGAGTACATCGGTTATTCTGCCGGAAGCATTTTTTCCGGGAAAGATATTCGAAGGATGGTTTACGGATCCTAATTTACATCCTGACACATATGTCGGAAAAAACGGAGACATATATATCCCGAAGGAGGATACGGTTCTTTATGCAGGCTTTACGGGACTGGGATTGTCAGCGGCTCCGGATTATATGGGTAATACGGATTTCGGATCGTTAAGGTATAACGGACTTACGGATCTGGGTATAGCCCGAAGCACCGAATATGATATCTACAAATATTTCATCTCCACGGATTATCCGGTATGTAACTGGACAACCGCACTGACGGATGATAAGGGAACATACGGAGGGAGCAGTGTCAGAACATTTCCCGGCGGCGGAAAATATACGGAGTACACAGCGCCTGTTTCCGGTATTTATACTTTTGAACTTTGGGGCGGGGCGGGAGCTTCGTACGATAAATACCCGGGAGAAAACGGTGAGTATTCATCCTGCAGGATCTTTCTGGATAAGGGTGACAAAGTGGGGATATATACGGGAAGCGTAGGAAGCGTCACAAGCGGAAGCGGTGGAACAAACTGCTACGGAGGCGAAGGGTCTTATATCTCGGTTAACGGAAATATAGTGATGTCGTCTTCCGGAGGAAAAGGCGCATCGTTTATCCTGAATGTGAGAAAGGAATATAACTATACGGGTTCGGTGCAGTCATATACCGCAGAAGCCGACGGTGATTATACACTTCAGGTCTGGGGAGCTGAGGGTGGAGGGACCGGTTCTGATACCGAGCCGCCCGGAAAAGGCGGATATGCTGCGGGAAATATTCATTTGAAACAGGGAGATGTTATATATATCTGTGTGGGAGGACGGAACGGATATAACGGAGGCGGATCTCCCGGATATGATGCATATGGAGGCTCGGGAGGACCGGGAGGCGGCGCGACTCACATAGCATCGAGAAACGCAGTCCTCAGAAATCTGTCTTCTTATAGGAGCAGTATATACATAGTAGCGGGAGGAGGCGGAGGATCAGGCGGACCTAATGCTATTTCGGGACATGGAGGCGGAAGCGAAGGAGGTACCGGATTATCTCCATGGCCAGGCGGAGAAACTACCGCTCCGGGAGGAACAGCTTCATCTCCCGGTATGGCTTCCTGGGGTGGAGTCTGCAATGCCGGATTCGGATACGGCGGTTCGGGAATATCCTATGCTCCCGATTCCGATGTGTGGGCATCCGTTGATAACGGCGGCGGAGGAGGCGGATGGTACGGCGGCGCCGGAGGCGATGCCAAGCAAAAATCCTATGGATGCGGAGGAGGCGGAGGCAGCGGATATATCGGAGGCGTCAGCGGAGGAAGTATGTCAAGCGGTATCAGGAGCGGAAACGGTTACGCAGTTATTACGTGCTCCGTAAACATCGTTGGAACCGCCGCTGTCGGAAGGGGTACCTCTTTTACTCCCGGTTCTGTTTTATATTCAAACCATACCGTCAGATCGCATTCACAGTGTATATATCCGTCATCCGATCCTTCAAAAGCAGGTTACTGTATTATTACCGAACCTGTGGAGAGTTATTTATCTTCCTCTTCATGTAAGATCTTATCTCCGGATCTGTCCTCTCCGAATCCTGTGCCTAATGTGGATCTTACATATGATGCTTCAAGCGGAAGATTAAATATTTCCTGGGATATGCCTGATGATATCGGCACCGACTACTATTACATGGCACGCGCATACAGATCTTCGGATGTATTTGCGGGCTATGCGGACAGGTATGCTTCAACGGACATTGCGAGTCTTAATATCAAAACGGGAGTTTACGCATATTATTATGTGATCGATTCCGCCTCAACAAGAAATGACTCGTATGTCAGAAAATACGGAAGCAGAATATTGACAGCATGGGCACCTTTATCAGGCTCTTCTCCCGGAGCATTGTTCAGTGAATGGTATGCCGGAACTTCCTATTCCGATAAAAGAACTTCCGTTAGTTATGTTCCGGACGGAAATAACAGGTATATACATATCGTTGCGGCGGACAGAGCGGGTAATGTCAGCACGGTGTTAAATGCATCCATAGACGGAGAGGGTGCTTATATACCGTACCCTGTAGTAACCGAAGATATTTCAATTGTTTCTTCGGATAATGTTTATGCCGATGAAGTAAGAGAGAATACATATTTTGTAAAGGCGGACGGAATCACCGGTTTTTCTCTGGAATATGCCGCATATATAAACGGTTTTGCAAGGAGTACTTATCAGATAGACAGAGCGTGCATTCATTTAAACGGGAGCGAATACGCAAGGTTTTCTTTTGCGCGGAATCCTGAGGTAACGGCTGACATGAATTTGTCTGCGGATGAGACTTCGGTAATCGGTCCGTTTCCCCTGCAGGTTTCAGACGTGACGAATGCCGTGAGAACAGACCGCTCCGCCAGACTTACCTTTACCGGATCATTCACCACCATGTCGGAAGAAGAGATGTATCTGTATCCTTCCGCACATGCACTTTTGGAATCCGGATATGAAGCATACGGGCTTTCCGACGGTTATGTCTCCAGTGAGAGGGCAGACGATCTCAGACACGGTATAACCGTAACAGGTGACGGAACCGCACCGGAGTGCATGGTATCTGTAAATGGTCTTCAATATGAAGAGCTGTCTTTATGCGATATTACCAATATAGGTTCGGGGCACGTGGTCGACAGGAGATATGAGGATGTAAATATAGATCTGTACGTGACGGATTCGGGATCCGGTCTTCGCGGTGATTTTGAAGTGTATGTGGTAAATCTGGACAACGGGCTTGAAGGAAGGTACAGAAGCTTGGGCGAACATTGTTATCTGGAACTTAAGCAGGATCCGGACTCGGAAGAACCGCTTTTTGCAAATAAATTATTCAACGGAAGAATAGTTATCAGAGTAAATGCCGAGGACAATGTGGGAAATCTCGGGATGTATGAGAGCGCGAGTCTGGTGGAGCTGGACGTAAACGGAGAGATATTCAGGACACTGGATGAAATAACGGGTCCTTTGATTGACGAAGAGGGCAGACATTATATCAAGAGAGGAGAGAGCGGCTATGTGGCTTCGCGTGTCTGGGGATATCCGGATGCGGTGCTGGTTTCTTTTGCGGATGAAAGACTGAGCGAATATGATGTGCTGTATGTTTACTGTGATGTCATCCCAGAAGAGCTATCCGGATTTGAAGGGACCGTGATATATGAAGGAGCTCCGGATTATCTGAGTGAAAACAGAACGGATTTTATCATCCCTCTTGATTATGAAAGTGATTCGGTAAAGGTCACCATAACCGGGTATAAGGCGGGAGATGAGGTTACTTGGGAAGCAGAATGCGAGGTGATATCTTCGGGAACGGTCCTTGATGAATTGATGACTGTACTCAGATGAATTATAATATAGGAAGCGCAGGCAAACCTGCGTGAAGAATAAGTGTACAGCGAGGGAATGTCTTGAAAAGATCTTTTGGAATATTTGGAATAATTATATATGCTTTTATCCTGAGCGTGTTTATCCCGGGTAAAGTGCAGGCTGCTCCCGGAGCGGGTTCCGGTGCAATCTTTAACGTGAAGACCAGTGATTCTCCCGAAAGCGCGGTTTCGACTCAGCAGGTTAATCTGAACGGTATAGATTTCATAGTGGATACTTACCACGACAGGATCCTGTATAACGACACGGGAGTTCCGGGTTACAATCTGTTTTCCTGGAAGGTTATGGCAGATGACTTCAACAAGCCTCATTCCATTTCCTCAGATGGACTTATCTATCTTGTTACCGATACCGATAACAACAGGGTAGCAACCTATACCAGACTTCCGAGCGGTGAATTCATTGAGCTTCAGAGTTTTGACAATGTGGGAATAAGACCTCATTATTGTGTATACGATGCACCCACCGCATCTTTCTATGTGTGGAGTTCTTATACCGGGGAGATGTATATCTATAAGAGAAGCGCAGGAACGTTTGCGGTTACCTTGTCCGCTGTTAAAAAGATTCCCGCACTCTTCGGACTTTATACCAGATCCTTTACCATAGACGGAAATAACATACTTCTGTGCAGCCAGGGTGCAGGCGGTATCGTTGTGGTCAATAAGAGAACTTTCGGATTTGTGGGTGCTTATCCCGTTCCTGCAGAACTCGGAGGAGTTGTTCAGGTAGTTCATGTGGGAAGCCATTATTACCTGACTACCTCATCTGACAGATACGGTAACATGAATATGGCTATGACGGTTAGAAGTTCGTCGCTTGCAGGATTTATGAATCTTGCGACATGTGAGGATGTGACAGCGCAGCTGGGTGGTGCCGCGGGTCTTCAGATTCCGTATTATATAACCGAATGTAACGGCCTGTATTACACCAGACTGATAGGACAGGCTTCGGGATATAAGGATAAGGGAGTGGTCTTTATCGAAGATCCTTTCGGAAACATTATTCTGCTCAGCACATGGCCCTGATATACGGATAACAAAAGCTGCCGGAATCGGCAGCTTTTTTGATTGGATTTATTCAGTTTGAATTACCGGATACATCGACAGAGCCTGATTCTGTTTCGGGTATGGATCCTTCGGGAACCACATGCACTACACCTATTACTCCGATGAATGCGGGAGAGAAGATATGCTGTGTAAGTCCCTCTCTGATCTCGCCTTCCCATGCGGCATGCATATGTCCCGCCAGAACATAAGCACAATTCGAATCTTCGTCGTAGAGCATATTCAGGTATTCCCACATGTCAGCATCGGGAATATAGTTTTCGCTGTTGGGTGCCCAGTAATAGATCTTGTTCCTTACCAGCATTGAAAGCTGTTCAAGTGTAGGATCTGTCTGCGAATAATAAGGAACATGTGTCGCGGCGATTACAGGTACTCCTCTTGAATACAGATCTCTCAAAACTGCCATCTGTTCTTCGCCTGGCTTTTTAATGGATGAATTGACTCCTGCGATTATGAATTCACCGAAGTCGATGTATTTATGTGTCTCATCATCTCCGTCAAGCTCTGCGTGAAGATCGTGGGCTTTATAATCGTCAAATCCTGTGCTTCCGTCGCTGTACCAGGTTCCGTAATCGTGATCTGCCCTGATGTACAGGATTTGATCACTCGGGTATTTTAACCTGTCATATTCCGCTTTCAGTGCTTCCATATTGGAGGTACTGCAATAATCCAGCAGGTCTCCTCCGAATATTACGGCATCAAAATCATTATAGTTAAGGTAATTAACAATCTCGGGCCAAAGGTCTGCTCCGTGAATACCGTCGGGAGTGACGGACAGGGTCTCATATCTGGTTTCTACGGTCTCGAGACTTCCTTCCGAAACGTCACCGGCATCATGATCCGTGATCATATGAATATCCGAAACCCAGGCTATGGTGTATGACTTTTCAAGTCCGGGTATTTCGATATAAACATTCTCTTCTACGAAATTATAGCCGGGAGCGGGATAAGCTTCGGGTTCAGGCTCCGGTTCCGGCTCGGGCTCCGGTTCGGGCTCCGGTGTCTGTTCCGGAATATCCGACACCTGAATCTCTTCGGGCTTACTGACATCCGGATCCGGAAGCACGAAGAAAAGAATCAGTCCCGCAATCGTCAGAGTAAGCAGTATCGCCGACAGTATTATCGTCAGCTTGCTGTCGGGATCCAGAGAGGTTTTCTTTTTTTCTGAGGCCATTATCTGTTAACCCTGATGTTTTCTCTGATCCATGCTCTTGTCTGAGCTGAGGTTCCGTTGGTGTAGCTTACCTGATAAGCAGGGTTAGCGTCTCCGCTGATATCGTTGAAGATCCAGAAATGGTTCATCTCGATATGGGTCTCATCTGCCTTCTTGGGATCGAGAACTACTATTACGTTGTCGAACTCCTGCATCTTCTCGATCTCGCTGTTGAAAGCTACCATATAAGGAGAGGAATCAATCTTTGCTTTGTCACAATAATAGATTCCGTCGTGAAGAAGCATGAGATTATAATCGGTATCGCGGAGAACGGAGTCGATTCTGTCGAGGGCATCCTCATATGTCATCTCACCGCTTGCGATTCCGGTTTCGATATCTTTTCTGGTCTTCCATGCGAGTGCGTAGATCAGACGAAGTCTCATGGGATCGTCGGGATCGTCTTCGTTGAAGAGAATTCTGTTTCCGTTATCGTCGGTGATGGAAGCGGCATCTTCCATAAGCTCCCATGCCTCGTCTCTTGACCAGTTCTCACGGGCGGTTATCTCATTGACTGCGAAGATGTACTTGTCTCTGTAGGTATCAATAAGGGAATCGGATTCTGCGGTAATACCGCAATCATCAAATTTAATTCCGGCATTTGTCATTGCATCAGCATATCCGAGGATCTCATCATAGTATATTCTGGACTGAATATAGAGTCCGGAACTTACCTTCTGGCCGTCGAGAAGAGCAACTGAAGCTCTTACCTGAGCGGCATATTTCTCAAATACTTCGGATGCTTCCTTGGAAACATCATCTGCAAGGCCGTATTTTCCTGCGAGGGTGATATATCCGTCCAGAGCTACGCCGTAATCTTCGGTGATCAGCTCGGACTTGTCGCCTTCTGCTACAGCGGCATCGATCTCGTCCATAATGTCGCTGATTTCCTGGCGTCTGGCTTCATCCAGCTCGGGATCTTCCTCGGGCTCGCCTTCTTCATCACCTTCTCCGTCTTCATCGGCGGTACCGTTATTATCGGTATTGGCATCCTCTTCGGTGTTTTGTGAGCTACCGTTTGAAAGGCCGGCAAAAACTCCTGCCGCTTTGAGAGCAAGGAGGATCGCAACAATAAGTGCACAGATGGCAAGTACGACGATCAGGATGATTCCTTTTGAGCTCTTCTTAGGCTTTTCTTCGGAAGCGGGTGCACTCTGCACGGGAGCTTCCTGAGGCACTTTTGCGTCATTCTTGGCAGAAGCATCGCCTGCGGCTGCGGCAACTGAAGAAGCGCTTGCGGGCTTGCTTGTTTTATCAACGGGAGTTCCGCACTTGGTGCAGAACTTTGCTCCGGGCTGCATCTTGGCTCCGCATTTTACGCAGAAAACAGGAGGAGCTGAGACGGGAGTCTTGACTATCATTGATTCGGGATCTTTGATGTCAGGTTCGGGTTTTACATTCTCGGGCTTTACGGGCTCGATCTTAGGAGTTTCTACTTTAACCGTTTCGGGTTTGGCAGCTTCGGACTTGTTGTTTTCGGTTTTAGCTGCTTCCGGCTTGTCCGCTTCTTTTTCAACTGCTTCGGGTTTTGCCTCTTCTTTCTTCTCTTCGGGCTTTTCCGCATTCATGGGCTTAGGAGTTACGATAACGGGCTGAGGTGAAGCGGTTTTCTTGGTATCGTTATTCTCGGTTATCTTGGTTCCGCACTTGATGCAGAATTTCTCCTGACCGGTAAGTTCTGTCTGACAATTAGGACATTTCATAATTTACATCTCCCTTTTATCTGATGAAGCTGTATTAGACAGATTATGTATACCAATTACCAATCTGTCAAAAAAACGTATTCCCTATGGAAAATACAAATCTTGTATACATCTGAGTATACTGCTTCAATTATATATAGGAGAGAATATTATTGCAATAAGCCACTAAAGCAAATATAATTTTGAATGTATATGGGTGGTGATATGGTTGAAGTCAGAGATATCCGCAAATCATACGGTAAGAAGCTCATTTTGGACGGAGTAGGATTTTCGGCTCAGCCCGGTGAGCAGATCGCACTTGTCGGCAGAAACGGTTGCGGCAAGAGTACCCTTATGCAGATAATGGCCGGCCTGATAAAAGCCGATTCTGGAACTGTGTCCTATTTTGGACAGGGTATAAAGACCGGACGAAGTTTTTCTCATACCGTCGGTTATCTGCCTCAGGAGAATCCGCTGATTGAGGAATTATCCGTTGCTGACAATATATCGCTTTGGTCCGGAAAAAGGGTCCGTCCCGACGATGAAGTTGTTAAGATGTTTCATCTGGAGGATATGCTTAAGGATCCGGTGTATAAACTTTCCGGCGGCATGAAGAGAAGAGTGGCCATAGCCTGTGCATGCGTGCACATGCCTCCGGTCATGCTCATGGATGAACCTACTGCCGCACTTGATATCTACTACAGACTTGAAGTCAGAAAGTGGATGAAGCAGTACAGGGATATGAACGGTACCATTATCACCGTTACTCACGATTCCGATGAAATGTCGGATTCGACAAGGTGTCTTCTCATTGAGAATGGCACCATTAAAGAATACGAGGAGGAAAAGAGAAATGCATTTTGATCCTAACACAGGCGAAAAGATCATGGATCCCGGTGACGAGGTTCAGGCTACCGCCGAAAACGTCGCAAATCAGGCACAGGAAGGCGCTGCACAGGTACAGGCAGATGCTGCTCAGGCAAACAACGAAGCAGCTCAGGCTGCAGCAGCACAGGCACAGGCTGCTCAGAACGCTCAGTTCCAGCAGGCTCCCCAGTTCCAGCAGGCACCTCAGTTCCAGCAGGTTCCCACTGACACCAATAATGTTAAGAAGGGATTACCCATCGGTGCGGTTATCGGCATCGTAGTAGCTATCGTAGCCATTATCGGAGTTGTCGCTTTCTTTGCTACCAAAGGACTCGGAGCAAAGGTTTCACTTCTTAACACCCTGACCAATGCTTATGACGGAGAATTCCTTAGTGACGCTACCAAGGATCTCGGATACAAGCCTTTCAGTGATATGACTGTAAAGGTTGAGATGGAAATGGATGATGTTGAGGTTCTTATGAGCTTCGCAAGTGAAGCTTCTTCACACACCAGATCCGTATACTCAGAGGTTACTTACGATGGATTCACCATTGATGCAACCGCATATATCGATGAGAAGCAGATTCTTGCTTCATGCCCTCTTCTCGGTGATTATCTCTTCATGTACGATTACTCCACCGACAAGAACAACGGAGCAATCGCAGACCTTCTTGACGAGGAAGATCTTGAGGTATCCGATCTTAACGCTATGATCGCATTCCTTAACGATAATTCCGGATCCATCGAGAAGTTCTATGACAAGTCAATCGCTTACTTCACCGAGTGTGTTGCAAGCCTTGATTTCAAGAAGACCGGAAACAAAGAGACCTTTACCGTTAACGGCGATAAGGTTGACTGCAAAGAGTATCAGGCTGTTCTTTCCGAAGAGCTTGTTGCTGAGTGGATCAGCGGATATCAGAAGATCGTTGAGGATTTCGTAGAGAGCAATTCCGATCTTGTAGAGACCTTAGAGGATCTTAGCGGCGAAGAACTTGATATCGAAGAAGCATTCGAAGAGCTCCTGGATGAAGTTGACGGAGATGAAGAGGCTTATATTTCCATTTTCACCAAGGGAAAGATCACTGCAGCTATCCGTATCACCAATGCAGATGAAGATCAGTATTATGAAGTTCAGCTTCAGGGCGGAGACTATCTTGCTCAGAATGTTGAAGTAATCTTCAATGATGACGGAGATGAAGAGACCATCCTTACCATTTCCGGTAAGACCAAGGGTGATGTTCAGACTACCACCATCGAGACTGAGGATGATACCTTCTCATTTGAGTATTCCTACAACAGGAAGACCGGTGAGTTCGAGATGACCATGGAAGAGTATGGCCGTGAGGTTTATGCTTGCGAAGCTACCATTACCTTCGACAAGAATTCTTACACCATGGATTTCGAGAGCCTTTCTTCCTATGGATACGAGGTTGATTTCGACAAGTACACCATAACTTTCTCTACCAAGGCTGAGATCGTTAAGCCTAAGGGAGAAGAGTTTGATCTCGGAAATGCCGATGAGGATGATTTCCAGGATCTTGCCGAGGATGTCTTTGAAGAGCTTCAGGACAATGATGATCTTATGGAACTCATTGAAGAACTTGACCTTGATTATTATCTGAACTCAATGTTCTGATTGGCGTAAGAGCCACTCTTTGGGATGAACTATTCTTTACAATACATAAGAATAGAGCTTAAAAGAGCCGCTCATGCTTTGATGAGCGGTATGGTTACGCTTATTATCATATCTGTTATTACACTGGGCTCTGCGGCAGCGTTATATACGCTGCTGCAGAGCCTTGGTATTTCCGAGCCCGTTAAGATCGCGGTATCAACCCCCGGTGAAGGAAATATGGCCAAGCTTGCAATAAGACTTCTTAAAGGAATGGATTCCATAAAGGTCGTATGTGAATTTGAACTGACGGAAGAAGAGGATGCAAGGGAAGGTGTATATAACGGAAAATACGGAGCTGCCATAATTTTGCCCGAGAATTTTTATGAAGGCGTTAACACCGGAGTCAATCCTCCCGCACTCATCCTTGTGCCAGAGGAAATGACCGAAGGGCTTAAGAATTTCGGAGATCTCCTGGAAGCTTCGGTTTCCCTTGTGGATACGGTCGAAGGCGGAATATATGCCGTATCCGATGCTTACTATACATATGGAATGTATGTGAGTAAGACAGACATGGAGAACTATCTTACAAATATCTCTTTTGATACTTTGCTGAACCGTATCAAGTTTTTTGATGAAGAACTGGAAACTTCGCTGGATGTGGATGATCTCATATCCTATGCGGTTGTCTCCGCGTGTCTTCTGATACTTCTTGTGACCTGTACGGGTTTCGGATATCTGTATTCGAAAAGAAGCAGATCCGTTGAGTATCTTCTTAAAAGAAACGGTATCGGCCCTGTCAAAAAAGGATTTGTAAGGTTGTTTGTCATGATGCTGCAGCTGATCGTCATATATCTGGTATTTATGCTGGTAGTTTTCTGTGCTTCCCGCATAATGATCTCTTCGGATAAAGAAACTCTGGTCCTTGCGGGAAAATCTCTGACAGAAGCCATTGATACGCTGAAGGCATTCGGCAATGTCATTCCCGTTCTCTTTTGCATATGCGGATTTACACACTTTATCTATTCCTCATTGGGAAGCAGAGAGGACTCGGGTCTTATTCTTCTGATTGTTTTCATGATCATGCTTATAGTCGGAGGATGCATTGTTCCTTCAGTATTTCTCCCGGATTCCATCGAAAGTTTCGGGGCTTATCTTCCTGCGGCTTTATGGAGAAATGATATATTCTCCGGAGGCCTTGCAAGGGAACTGATCATGGGCAGCTTGTTCTTTGCCGGAGGGGAGGGAATCACATGCCTGTATACCTGAGCAGATTTCTTCTTTTCCTTAAATCAAGACTGAAGAGTCCTTTTACATACGTTTGGATCGTGCTGATTGCTTTCTCTTTGTATCTGGTATCCGCATCGGTGATCCCTCTTTCTGAACCATCGGAGGTGCTGATCCTTAATGAAGCCGGTGAATATGGAGAAAAGGTCTTCGAACTTCTTAATGTGGCATCCGAGCATGGTGGAGCGTACATCTATAAGGAAGCGGAAGATGAGGAAAGCCTTAGAGCGCTGGTAAGAAAAGGCCAGGCCGCCTGCGGTTTTATTTTCCCCGGGGATATGGAAGAGAGGATTGCGGAAGGCGACACGAGGCATATGATCATTATGGTCACCTCTACTTTCTCAGCCAAGGGTCCTGCGGTCAGGGAGAGCGTGTTTGCGGCCCTTTACCGTGTCATGAATGCGGATATCATTGAGGCGGCGGAACCCTCGTTATTTGAAGATCCGCTTCTTGTAAGGGATTATATAGAAGAAAGATACAATTATTATGTGGGAAGTGATGAGGTTTTCGGGCTGGAATACGAAGTGGTGGAAACTGCGCCCGATACTTCCAAGGATTTCCTTAGGGACAGCTCGGATCCCATCAGGGGAACCGCTGCGGTTTTGATATTCATCTTAAGCCTCTACAGTGCAAGCTCCTACTTCGGAAAGGCCGGGAGGTTTTTCAAGGCTTTGGGAAGACGGGAAAAGGCGGTCAGTCTCTTCTTATATGAATTCTCTTCCATAATGATACCTGCCGTGTGCGGATTGGTTATGATACGTATCCTGTATCCCCGGGAGCTGTCTTTTATACGCGAGATTGTCGTCTATGCCCTGTTTGTGATGTTCAGCTGCGTATGGAGCGGGATATTCGTCAGCTTTTTCAAGAGAAACGAGAAATATCTTCCCGCTGTATCGGTTCTTATGTTTGTATGTTTTGCCATCTGTCCCGTGTTTTTTGACATAGCCGGATATTTCCCCGTGATCAGATATGTAACTTCGGTGTTACCCCCGGCCTTATACCTGTATTTGCTCTAAACATTGACTTTTCCCCATTAAAAGTGGAAAATACATATGTTTTATAGTCCCGAAAGAAAAGGAGAAAACAAATGAAGTGTAAGAATTGCGGAAACGAGCTCATGGAAGGTGCTGTTTTCTGCCAGGCTTGCGGAACCAAGCAGGATGAGCCTGCAGCGGAAGTAAAGCCCGAAGAAAACAAAGAAGCACCCAAGGCTGAGGAAACTCCCAAGACCGAAGAAGCACCTAAGGCTGAGGAAGCACCCAAAGCAGAGGAAGCTCCTAAGGCTGAAGAAAAGCCCGTAGAAGAGAAGAAAGAAGAAAGCACTGCCGCACCTGAAGCACAGGCACAGCCCCAGCCCCAGGCAGCAGAGCCTAAGAAGAAAAAATCAGCCCTTCCCTTTATCATCGGAGGAGCAGCTGTTGCTCTTATCCTTCTTGTGGTTCTTGTAGCTAAGGTTATCGGCGGACTCGGAAGCAAGGGCGGTTCATCAACCGCAGTTGCATATGTAAGCAAGGGAACCCTTTGCGTTATCGTAGACGCTGCGAACAAAGAGCCTAAGATCTACGAAGTATGCGATCTCGATGTCGATGAGGGCGTATATTATCCCTATAACTTTATCACCTGGAGTGATGATCATAAGACCATCTATTTCTTTGATGATGTAGACAACGATAAGATCGGAGATCTTTGCAGTGTTCAGATATCCAAGCTTGGCAAGGATAAGTCCAAGAACGAGTCCAAGATCGTTGTTATCGATGACAATGTAGATATCTACAGCTTCAGAGTTCTTTCAAACGGAAAGCTTGCTTATACCACTGCTAAGGATAAGCTTTGCATTTACGGCGGAAAAGAACCCGAAGAGATTGCCAAGGATGTTGAAGAGTTTTATGTAGTTAACGACGGAAAGGGATTTGTCTACTCCGGTGATTATGATTCCGAAGACGGATATACTCTTTTCTATATTTCCGAATCAGGCGACGATTCCACCGAGCTTGACGACGGAGTTGCATATATCAGCGCGGTAAGAGACGGATATGTCATCTACACCAAGGCAGAGTATGATGATAATTACAATTATCTTCAGTCTCTTTATATGTGTGATTTTGAAGGCAACGTTGATGAGATTACCGATTCTCTCGGTTCTTACGGTTCTGTAACCGAAGGCGGTTTCTACTATACCGAGAAGGTTGCTTCTACCGTAACTGTTTACGATTATATCGACGATCCCTATGCATCATCCGATGCTCAGGCAGAAGAGCCTAAGTATCCCGATTCCGATGCAGGATTTGTTCAGGCAGATCCCGAAGAAGTATTTGATGATTACAAACTTACCAGAATAGTTAAGAAGTTCGGCGGTGATCCCGTTGCATACATGGAGAGCAACTGCTCTACCTATACCTATAACGGAAGAGATTACTACTATACCTACAACAGCGATACTTACGAAGCATATTATTATGATATTGCCGGTGATGTTTATTATCGTTATGACAGCGATAAGATGCAGGAAGCAAGAGATAAGTACTATGAAGATATCGATGTATGGTATGACATCCAAAGCAGAATCAACTTAAGAGAAGCTCTTAAGGAATATGAAGTAGATCCCGGATATGTAGCTCTTTACTATTATCATGACGGACAGAGCGAAGAGATCGTAAGCGAATGTAAGGATGTAAACTTTGCATATATCGGACTTGATACTCCCATGGCTTTCTATCATGCGGCAAATTCCGATTCCATCGAGAAGCTCAGCATTGATGAAGTTTCATATGCATATGATGCATACGATAAGCTTTTCGGTTATGCGGCAGGCGATGATTACGGTGATATTTTCTATGCTTATGGCAAAGATGCCGATATGTCTCTCGGAGAGAGCGGAACTGTCAGAAGCATCGGAGGATCTTCCACAGATTCCCGCGTCGCAGTTCAGATCTATGACGGAGATAATACTGAGATAATACTTTACAACCTTAAGGGAACATCTCTTGAGCAGGATTCCAAATTTGATGACGAAGCTGAAGTCGTATCCGGATACAAGGACGGCAAGGTTTATTTCATCAAGAATGTGGATTATAACAGCTCTACCGGAGACCTCTATATCTATGACGGCAAGGACAACACCAAGGTTGTTAAGAACATCGGACTTTACAACTCCGGAATAGTATTCGATTCCGGAAGCATGGTCTTCGCAAATGACAACGGAAAGTTCATTCTTTACAATGCCGCAGGTGATGAGATCGTTAAGCTCGGATCCATCGATTCCGTTTGGAACGATATTAACTACATCTCCGACAAGAAGGTTATCTATGTAGCTGATGAAAAGCTCTGCTACTACAACGGCAAGGAAACCTTCAAGATTGCAAGCCGTGTTGAGTATGTAAGCTTTGCAAGCACCTCAGGCTACACACTTTCAAATTCAAGCTATAACTACGTAGACCGTTAAAGAAACTCAGGAGGACAGATATTCTCATGGATAAGGGTTATTATGAATTTATGGTGAAGGGCAAGCCCAACACCAAGGCTAAGATTTTGAAGGTGGTTCTGCTCATTCTTGCAGTCCTCACCCTTATCGGAGCCCTCCTTATAGGCAACATGATACTGATAGTCGCCGGGATAGCATTCGGTATAGGAACATATTTTGCATCGATGTTTACGGATGTTGAATATGAGTACCTGTATCTGGAAAAAGAACTCTCCATAGACAAGGTCTTCAACAAGGAACGCAGAAAGCATGTTGAGACTCTGAGCCTTGATAAAGCTCAGGTATTTGCTCCGGAGAAGAGTTCGAAGCTGGACAATTACGGAAAAGTAAGCGGTAAAGTAACGGATTACAGTTGTGCGGAAGAAAACAACGGACTTAAGAAATTCGTTATGTTCTATGAAGGAAACCGAAAGATCCTGTTCTCACTCGATGAGGAAATGATCAAGCTTCTAAAGAATAAATGTCCCAGGATATTCAGTGAATATTGATTAAATCAGTCAAGGAAGTTTTTTACCTGGAAAAGGGATAAAAACTTCCTTGACATTTATTTTGGGTGATGATAATATCTTAAAAATTTTTCTTTTTTACATCACAAATTATCATTAGCAGATTCGCTGCGGAAAGGAAGATCATGGCAAAGATAGTTGAAGACGGTATCACATTTGACGACGTGCTTCTGGTCCCTTCTTACTCTGAAGTCATTCCTAATCAGGTAGACCTTCACACTA
>JAEEGL017225153.1_pt1 | contig 19398 bp, 12 predicted proteins | sample 9134231 | NCBI WGS metagenome assembly JAEEGL01 (sample SAMN16246548, study PRJNA631951) | gut metagenome | biome: gut microbiome; feature: rumen; material: fiber-attached | host: Bos | place: Iran: Karaj | collected 2018-10
AAGGTCGATACGGAAAAGGACATCATCCGCTTCATCCGCCAGGACCCCGGCAAATCCGGCATCATCTATTGCCTGAGCCGCAAGAAGGTGGAAGAACTTGCCGAGGTGCTCCGGCTCAACGACATCAAGGCCTTGCCCTACCATGCCGGCATGGAGAGCGCCGTGCGCAGCGCCAATCAGGACGCCTTCCTCAGCGAGGACGTCGACGTGATTGTCGCCACCATCGCCTTCGGTATGGGCATCGACAAGCCCGACGTCAGATTCGTCATCCACTATGATATCCCCAAGAGCCTTGAGGGATATTATCAGGAGACGGGACGTGCCGGTCGCGATGGCGGCGAGGGCAAGTGCATCACCTTCTACTCGCGCAAGGACCTCGACAAACTCGAGAAATTCATGCAGGGCAAACCCATTGCCGAGCAGGAAATCGGCAAGCAACTGCTGCTCGAGACGCGGGACTATGCCGAGTCGTCGGTGTGCCGCAGGCGTTCGCTGCTCCACTACTTCGGTGAGTCCTACGACCAGGATAACTGTGGCAACTGCGACAACTGCCTCAAGCCCAAGAAGCGCGTCGAAGCCAGCGAGGAACTCAAGGCGGCCATCGAGACCATTCTCCTGCTGCGTGAGCGCTTCAAACCCGAGTACATCGCCCACTTCATGATGGGTGACGCCACCTCTGAGATTCAGGGATACAAGCACAACGAACTCGACATGTTCGGCTGTGCCGACGAGCGTGACGAGAAGTTCCTGCTTGCCGTTATCAGGCAGGGCGTCTTCTCGGACTACCTCGCTAAGGATATCGAGAACTACGGCGTCATCAAGGTCACCAAGCAGGGTAAGGCCTTCCTCGACAGCCGCGAGAAGTTCTGGATTGTCGAGGATAACGAGTACACCGAGATGCTCGACGAGGAGATGCGCGGTGGCGGCAGTGGTGCCGTCGATGCCGAGTTGTTCAGCATCCTCAAGGACCTGAGACGCAAAATCGCCAAGCAGCACGGCCTGCCCACCTATGTCATCTTCCAGGAACCCTCGCTCGACGCGATGGCGACAACCTATCCCATCACCATCGAGGAACTGCAGAACATCCCCGGCGTGGGACCCGGTAAGGCCAAGCGCTATGGCAAGGAGTTCATCGAACTCATCAAGAAGTATGTCGACGAGAACGAGATAGAGCGTCCCGAGGACATGCGTGTGCGCACCGTGGCCAACAAGAGCAAACTCAAAGTCGAAATCATCACCGCTATCGACCGTAAGGTGCCCCTCGACGCACTCGCCGAGAGCAAGGACCTTGAATTTGAAGAACTGCTCGACGAACTCGAAGCCATCGTCTACAGTGGCACCAAGATCAACGTCTCCTACTACATCGACGAGGCTATCGACACCGACATCGAGGAGGATATCTTCGAGTACTTCAAGGAGAGCGATACCGACGACATCGAGACGGCCATGCAGGAACTCGGCGATGACTACACCGAGGAGGAGATACGCCTTGTTCGCATCAAGTTCCTCAGCGAGATGGGCAACTGACACTGCAAAATGCCGCATCCCAATGCGGCATTTTCTGTATCATAGAGAACCTGACCTTATTGAAACTAAATATATCTATGATGAAAACCTTACACAAATATCTATCCAAGAGCCTGTACCTCCTGATTACTGTGATAACGGTTTCAACTCATATAAACCTTAGCGCTCAAGGAACATTGGGTCCTGCTTTGGAGAGTGTTTTAAATAAAGGATTAACGAGGACATCCACTAAAGAATTAATTAATATTCTTAAAGGAGGTAGTAAGACAGGTATAGAACAAGGCGTTGGTTTAATTAAGGTTGGGCCAATTACTCCGATAGCCCCCAATCTATATAAGTATAAGTTACCAGCCCCCAATCCATATATATTACCACCCTCCAATCCATATATATTACCACCCTCCAATCCATATATACTACCACCCTCCAATCCATATAAACTACAAGGCCCCAATCCATGGCGGTTACTACCCCCCTATATATATAATTTACCCGATTCCATTCAATGGACGTTACAAGACTACTCTCAATGGCCGAAATCATTCATCTATCACAATTTAGTCGGTGATAGTTTGATTAACGAATATTGCGACACATTGAGCGAAAATCAGATAAGATGGGTAGAGCGAAATACTGAAATTGTGATGTATGATCCTGATTTCTACAATGATACATTTTTATCAGACTGTTCTCGTGAAATGATAGTCAAAAATTTGGTATGGTTACTGGGGTATGCTGAAGCGCTCTCGAAAGATATGTTTTTCTTTGACAGGCCTGTTGTTGATTTAGATAGACTGGATTTCTCAACGGAATCCTTGTGGCCTGAAAACTTTGAAGGAATGGATCGCTATACTTTTATTAACTGTTATCGTGACTATATTGATGTGTTGATTAGTGGTGTTTGCGATTCATTGAGACCAGGACAGATAATATGGATAAAAAGGAATATGGCGCTTGTGAGATTTCATCGTCTTTTTAATTCTGATGAAATGAATATGGACTCTGGTCTACCGAATAAGATTATAATCAAAGATTTATTATGGGTGTTAGGCTACTTGGATAGAATCTCAATGACTCCTGAACCGGACCTTGATGATGTTAATAATAAGTTGGATTGGGTTGTATGGATTTTAGCGCAGCAAATGAAACACTTTAGCAACTATGATGAACAGTAAATCGAAATGCTTCGAGGTTATAATGCCCAAAAGCAATAGTTTGCTGCTCCATTTCCAGGTTCGAGAGTGAATTTGAACTAAATAGTAGATCTTGTTTGAATATGAGCAATAGCATTTTTTTCTCCTATTCATGGCGTGATAATCTGATTGCCATGCGCATCTATGCCGATATGGTCAGGTCACACCTGAAGGTGTGGCGAGACCAGATTGATGGCAGTCCTACGGGTGATTTTGTTGAAGAGTTCAATGCGAAGATTGATGAGTGTGACTACTTCTTGATTTTGGACAGTCCGAATTACCGTCATCGTTCCAACTGGTGCCTGGAGGAGTTAAAACGCTTTAGTGAGAACAAATCCAAGAAGGGCGGCGAGTTCATCGTATGCCTGCTCAAGGAAGAGGGGGACTGGCGCAAACAATTCCAAAGTGCTGAACATGAGGCGTTATTCTCCGAAATCAATCGGGAGAAGTTTTATAAGTTCTTTCATGACGGCACCTATGACAACGAGGCGGTTTACAAGCAGTCGATGTCGTCGATATGCTCAATGTTCGATGAGCGATTTGTGCCTTGGAATAAGTTGCCTGAGGACAGGGACTTGGAGGATGAGTTGAACGCTTCGGATGTAAAACTGACCGACGATGACAGGAATATCGTTCTGAAAGGTTATGATTACATCCGTCATGAGATAAAACGTCACCGGAATGTGAAAAAACATTTCGAATTGTGGATAGATGATTGTAAAGGCTATGGACTGAATCTGCTTTTCCCTCGGTTGGTCTATTATATATGGCTTGCTGACGATGAGCATGAGAGGAAATACGACAAGGAGTGCTATGCTCAGTTAGAGCAACTTGTCCAGGAATTCCCGGAAGAGCCCCGTTGCCATTATAACCTGGGACTGATGGCTTCCCGCTTGGGCGAAAAGGACGATAAAGTTGCTAGGGAACGTAACATGGAGGCCGTCAGCGCTTTGCGTAAGACGATTGACCTGATGAATCAGCAGAAGGACGACTGGCTGAAACAGCACCTCATGTCGGATGTCCGGATTGCGACAGCTACGGCTTATATGAATTTGTATGAGTTCGGCACAGCATGGGATTATCTTACCGTTGCCTGCCAAAACATGCTGGATGATAACCGCTTCAACTTTAGGGTTGTTCGTCTGATGTCGTTGTGCCTGGACCAATTGGGCAATCTGGACCTGTGCATCAGTTGCCTGAATGACCTGGTGGGCAAGTTCCCCTTAGAGAGTGAACTGTATGCCGAGTTGGGATTTGTGTTCATCAAGAAGCATCAATACGATGAGGGTCTCAAGTATTTCGAAAAGGCTTATACTTTAGCGCCGTTGATTCAAAATGGTTTTTATCTTCTGCTGTGTGACTTCAGGACGGGCACAATGGGCTATGGGAAAGAGGAATTTGCCAATTTCTTGCTCTCAAGGCCCAATGCTGCTCCTGAGGATGACCATTGGAAGGGGGCCATCTGTCATTACATTCTCGAAGATGATGCTAAGGCCCATCAGGTTTGTCCCGGAGAGGAGTATTTGACGTTTTATTCGTAGAATTAAGATGATAATTTTAAATATTTGCTAACTATGAAAAGGTTCTTATCATTACTGCTGATGCTGACCTTGTTGGCTGGCGTGACCGCCATGGGGCAGACCAGGGCAAGGCAAAAAATGACAAAAAAGTCCAGGGCCCGCACCGAGAGGCTTGACCAGAGGAAAGGCGCCAAAGTAGCCAAAGCCCCCGAGGCTGAGCGTGCCGACGTCCAGAAAACCGATGCCCCGATGCAACAGGTAATGGGTACGCTCACTGCCGATGCCCCCAAGCCCAGAATCGATGGTGAAATCATCTATACCGAGGTCGACGAGATGCCCATGTTTCCTGGAGGCCTTGACGGACTGATGGAATACCTGAGAACCAACATCGTCTATCCTCCTGTCCCTGCCGAGAATGGTGTCCAGGGTAAAGTCTTAGTCCAGTTTGTTGTCGAGAAGGACGGCAGCGTGGGGCAAGTCAAAATCCTCCGCTCGGTCGAGATCAATCTTGACTATGAGGCGATTCGCCTGTGTAAGAGCATGCCAAAGTTCGAACCGGGCAAGTTGGACGGAAAGCCTGTACGCGTGTTGTACACGCTACCCATCAACTTCACCCTGGAAGACTGAACAACTCAACATGAAGATACAAGGTCTCTGACCACCCGACACTTATAGCGGTATATTGACTCCGTGTGTCAACGAGAGGTGTGTCATAATGCGACTCGGTAGCATAACCGTGCTATCGCACGGGAAATTAAACAAATTAAATTAAAAATCATCATTAATATGCCAGAAATATCAATTTTAATTTTAAAATTTGATTAATTTCCCGCCCGTAGGGCGGTTAGAGTTCCAGCCTTTGATTTATGACACACCTCTCACTTTTTTCATGTAAGCCTTGTGCTGGACCACTTTTCCTCTTGAAAATGCCCTTTCACATAGCCGGTTCCAAAAAAAATGCGCACGGGATATAATTTTTCCCGTGCGCGTGCGTTATGTTATAGTATAACGGAATGAAAAAACTAAAAATATAGATCTCAAACCAACAAAGATGAAAGCGAAATTTTGGATTTGCGCGTTGTTGGTAGGAACTGCGGTCCTCGCTTTAGCCAAGGAGGACCCTGTGCTTATGACCATCAACGGAAAAGACATCAAACTCTCGGAGTTTGAGTACCTCTACAACAAGAACACCCAGCAACAAGTCGAGAAGGAAACCCTCGAGCAGTATGTCGACCTCTTTGTGCTCTTCAAACTCAAGGTCGCTGATGCCGAGGCCGCTGGTATCGATACCACCGAAGCCTTCAAGAAGGAATTTGAGGTTTATCAGCGCCAACTCATCGCCCCCTTCGCCTCTGAGGACACCACCTATCGCTGGAAATTCATCAACGAGGCCTACCAACGCTATCTCACGGTATATGATATCGACCACATGATGCTCCCCCTGGGCGCCACTGTGCAGGATCAGCAACGGGGCGTGATGCTGTTGGACAGCATCCGCAACTGCGTCCTGAATGGTGAATCCTGGGCCGAATTGGCTGGCCGTTTCTCGGTCGACCCCTATGTGTCACGCAACCAGGGTCACTTTGCCGGCGTCAGTTCGTGCTCGTTCCCCTATGACATCGAGAATGCAATCTACAGCACGCCTGTTGGCTCGGTGTCCAAGCCGTTCATCACTCCGTTCGGTATCCACATCGTGAGGGTCAATGAGATGCACCCCCGCAACGATGTGCGTGCAAGCCACATCCTCAAGATATTCCCTCAAAATGCCACCGACGAGCAGAAGGCGGTGTGCAAGCATCAGATCGACTCCATTTATAATTTGTTGCTGCAGGGTGCCGATTTTGCAGAACTCGCCAAAACCGAGTCTCAAGACCCCGGCAGCGCGCAGAATGGTGGTGACCTGAGGTGGTTCAGACGTGGAATGATGGTACAGCCCTTTGAGGACATTGCCTTCTCGCTGGCCGACGGCGCCATCAGCGAGCCTTTCGAGAGCCGATTCGGCTACCACATTATCAAGAAAGTGGCCCACGGCGCTCCCTCGTTTGCCGAGATTCGTCCCAGTCTCGAGATGGCTATCGACCGTGACGTCCGCAAGAACTTGATTAGGGAGCAACGCCTCGGTGACCTCAAGACGAAGTTCAACTATCGCCTCAACCCCGAGGCCGACAAATTCCTGACGACGGCCTTGGCCGCAGGCTATGACTCGTCGTTTGTGGCAAAGAACATCAAGGGCTCACAGATGACCCTGTTCACCTATGGCAACAACCAATCAAAGCCCTTGGCGGCCCTTATGCCTAAACTCAATCCCAAGGATAAAATCCTGGATCCTGTCAAGGCTAAGGAATATGTGAATGCGATGATTGACGTTGTGGCCGACGAAGCCCTCGTCGAGTACAAGAATCTGGAATTGCTCAATACCAACGACGAGTTGCGCAATCTGCTCAAAGAGTACCGTGACGGTATGATGCTGTTCGAGATCAGCAACCGCCGCGTGTGGAAGGCGGCCAACAATGATACCGTGGGCCTCGAACAGTACTTTGCCGCCCACCGCGACAAGTACATGAACATGTGGGACGAGCCCCACTTCAAGGGCATCATCCTCAGTGCCAAGAGCGACAGCATCCTTGACCTCGTCAAGGCCGACGTGCTCATGTTCCCCAGCGCATCGTTGCCCCAGGCCCTCCACGACAAGTATGGCTCCGACATCAACATGCAGAGCATGGTCGTTAAGCCTGGCGAGAATTCACTGGCCGATTATGTGGTCTTCAATATTGGCGATGCTCCCAAGCGCAACTATCCTGTCAGCATGATTCTCGAGGGCGGCATCATCGATCAGCCGCAAGAGATGTCTGATGTGAGGGGCGCAGTCACCAGCGACTACCAGGATGTCCTCGAACAGCAGTGGAAAGAGGAACTCCTCAAGAAATATCCTGTCAAGATCAATAAGAAAGTGCTCAAGAAGGTGAAAAAGTAACCGCAGCGCTTTTTACCGGACAATATCGGGGGTTCATGGGCTATCGGCCTGTGAACCCTCGTTTTTTGCACGTCAATCCTTTGTGAAAAGGGGTGATTTGGCTATTTTTGCACCATCAAAACCAAAATGAATGTTATGATGAAAAGAAGTTTGCTTTCCGCGCTATTGTTCGTGTGTCTTTCGTTGGTCGCCGCCTCGCAGCCCCAGGAGGTGCAGGTGCAGCAGTTCGTGCTTGACAACGGCATGAGGGTATGGCTCAATGTTGACCATAGCCAGCCCAAAGTCTTTGGCGCCGTGGTCGTCAACGCCGGTGCTATCGATTGCCCCGACACGGGCATCGCCCACTATTTTGAGCACATCCTGTTCAAGGGTACCGACGAGTTGGGCACCGTGGATTATGCCGCCGAGCGCGTCTATCTGGACTCCATCTCGATGAAGTATGACGAGTTGGCGCGCACCGCCGATGACAAGCGCCGCAAGGCTATCCAGCACGACATCAACGAGTTGAATATCAAGGCTTCGCAGTATGCCATCCCCAACGAGTTCAACCGCCTGATTACCAAATACGGTGGCTCGGACTTGAATGCGGGCACTTCCTACGATTTCACCTATTACCACAACACCTTCGCGCCGCAGTTCATCGAGCAGTGGTGTGAACTCAACAGCCATCGCCTCATCCATCCCGTGTTCCGCTTGTTCCAGAGCGAGTTGGAAACGGTCTATGAGGAGAAGAACATGTACTCCGACAATCCTGCCGCGATGATGCTCGAGCAGATTGCCTCCAAGTTCCTGGCGGGCACGCCCTATGCCTATCCTATCGTGGGCAGCACCGAGAACCTGAAGAACCCCAAACTCTCGGACATGGAGGCCTTCTATAAGAAGTATTATGTGGCAAGCAACATGGGACTCATCCTCGCGGGCGACATCGACACCGCTACGCTGATGCCCCTGCTGCAACGCACCTTCGGCCAGTTGGAGCGTGGCGTGAAACCCGTGCGCGAGCAGATTGTGGCTCCCACCATCGAGGGACAACCCGTCGAGAAATTCCTCTTCCCCATGCCCATCATCGGCATGAGCGCGATGGTCTTCCGCGGTCCCACCGAGTTTGAGGCCGATGCGCCCGCCATGAAGGTGGCGCTGGCTTTGCTCAACAACGACAACAAGACGGGCCTGCTCGACGAACTGACCAACAAGAACCGCGTCTACCTGGCGATGGCTCAGGATATGGGCCTGAACCAGACTTCGGCCCTTGCCATCATGGTGGTTCCCAAGATTCTGTGCAAGGTCAAGACGGCCGAGAACCTGTGTCTCGGGCAACTCGAGAAACTGAAAAACGGCGACTTCACCGACGAGCAGTTGACAGCCGTCAAGCGGATGATTGCCCGCGACAACGAGTTGGCCATGGAGAGTATCACCAAGCGTTCTGAACTGATGGTCGGCGCCATGTCGGCCGGCGTGACGTGGGACGAGTTCCTGCGCCTCAAGACGGGTGTCGCCGACGTTACGCGTGACGATGTCACCCGGGTGGCAAGCAAGTATTTCACCGACAATTTCTACCGTTTCCACAAGAAGAACGGCCGCTATCCCGTCGAGCAGATCGAGAAACCCGAGTACACGCCCGTCAGGCCGCAGCATGCTGCCGACAAGTCGGCCTTCGCCCAGCACCTTGAGCAACTGCCCGTGCACGATGCGGCCCCCAAGTTGCTCGACTTCGAGGGTGATGCCGACAAGGTGAAGATGCCCGGCGGCAACATGCTCTATGCCGGCCCCAATCCGGTGAACGGCACCTTCAGCCTCGTGTTAAGTTTCCACAAGGGCACCAAGCAGGACAAACTGCTCGAGGCCGCTGATTTTGTGGGCGAGTTGGGCACCGACTCGCTGGATGTCAAGGCCTATGGCTCGGCCCTGCAGCAACTGGGCGCGAGCGTCGATATCCAAGCCTCGTCACAGTCGATGGAGATGGTTGTCAAGGGCGATGATGCTCAGTTGGAGCCCACGCTGCACCTGCTGGGACATTTCCTGAGCCACATGAAACCCGATGAGGAAAAATTTGACGATTTCAAGGATGCCGCGGGCCCCGAAGAGAAGTCGTTCTGGGAGGATAATACCGAGGTGTTCGGCGCCCTGGCCAACAAGGTCATCAAGGGGGCCCAGTCGCCTTATCTCACCCGCTTGACAAGCAAGGAACTGAAGCGCTACAAAGCCGCCGACGTGGTTGCCGCATTCCAGCGTCTGTACAACTGCCGTTGCGACATCAGTTACAGTGGCAACGTGCAGCCGCAGCAGGTGGCCGACCTGATTGCCCGCCACTTGCCGCAACTGGTGGGCACCGAGGACAATCCCATGCAGGAAGACGTGCTCGAGACGCCGCAGGTGCCCACGGTCTATGTGTTCGATATGCCCAAATCGCGACAGACGCTGATAGGACTCTACAGGCCCCTCAATGACGTGAAGACCGACCGCGACAAGGCTTGCCTGGAGATGTGGGGCGAGTACTTCGGTGGTGGCATGTCGTCGGTGCTCTTCCAGGAGGTGAGGGAGTTCCGTTCGATGGCCTATGCCTCACAGGGCGTCGCTTTCACGCCCACGTTGGCCCATTCTGTCGACCCGAGCGGCTACCTGGCGATTGTAGCCACCCAGGGCGACAAGTCGATGCAGGCCATCGCCCTGCTCGACTCGCTGGTCAACGATATGCCCGTCAATGCCGAGAATATCGACGTGGCGCGACAGAGCCTGCTCAACGACATCAACAACAGTTATCCCACCTTCCGCGGCAAGCCGCTCATCATCTCGCTGATGGAACGCTGTGGCTACACCGCTGACCAGAACACCGCGATGGCCCAGCAGTTGCCCACAATCACCCAGGCCGACGTCGAGGCCTTCTACCGTCAGCACATCCAGGGCCAGCCCTATCAACTCATGATTGTCGGCAACCTCAAGCGGCTCGACCTCAAGGCGCTGGCCCGCTACGGCACCGTCGTCAAGGTCAAGAAGGACGACATCTACCGCACCAAGCCTGCATCCAAACGGTAAGAGCCCCCACAGCCTCACACAAGGCCGCTAAAACCCGTCTGAAAGCAGAATCGTGTTCGCACGAGAAACCATTTGACCGTGCTGCGCACGGGAAATTTTTCAAATTAATTTTAAAATTAAAATTTGTTTAATTTCCCGCCCGTCAGGGCGGTTAATATGATATAGATGGGCCAACATCTATATCATTGCTATTGATATTGCAAGGTCGCAAAAATGACCACCTTTCCTGATGATGCGAAACACCGCAGGGAAAGGTCGGCGGCGCCTCAACAATGCCAATACAAAAAACATAAAAAATGTTTATTTGTTTGGCGTTGTGTTCGGCTTGCACTACCTTTGTCAGTTTGAAAGGAACTAAAACGAAAATAGACGTGAAATCGAGATTTTTTACAGCATTGGCATTTGTCATGATGGCCCTGGCTGCCATGGCACAAAACAATGTCGCTGAGGAAGTTGCATGGGTAATCGGTGACGAGCCCATCTTCAAGAGTGAGATTGAGGAACAATACCAGCAGGCCCTCTATGAGCGCGTGCCCATCGATGGTAATCCATATTGTGTCATCCCCGAGAGGATGGCGATTGACAAACTCTTCCTGGACCAGGCCCGCATCGACACCGTCGAGGTGCAGCCCAGTGCCATCTCCTCGGAGGTGGAGAACCGCATCAACCTCTTTATCGCCAACCTGGGCTCTAAGGAGAAGGTGGAGGAGTACTTCCGCATGCCGCTGCCGCGCCTGCGCGAGAAACTCAACGAGATGTACAGCGAGCAGTACTGCATCCAGCAGGTGCAGAGTGAACTGACCAAGAATGTCAAGGCCACGCCCGCCGACGTGCGCCGTTTCTACAACAATATCTCCAAGGACTCGCTGCCCTATATCCCCCTGCAGGTCGAGACCCAGATCATCACCATCAACCCCGTCATTCCCCAGCAGGAGATTGACGAGGTGAAGGCACGTCTGCGCGACTATGCCCAGCAGGTCAACAGCGGCGAGCGCGAGTTCTCGACGCTGGCCATCCTCTACAGCCAGGACCAGTCCACGGCCGTCTATGGCGGCGAGACCGGTTTCCAGAGCCGTTCGGTGCTGCTGCCCGAGTATGCCACGGCAGCCTTCAACCTGAACGACAGCAAGCGCGTGTCCAACATTGTCGAGACCGACGACGGCTACCATATCATCCAACTCATCGAGAGGCGTGGCGACCGCATCAACACGCGTCACATCCTGCTCCGTCCCAAGGTGAGCGACAAGGACCTCATCGACGCCGTCAACCGCTTGGACTCGGTGCGCAACGACATCATTGCCGGCAACAAGACCTTCGACGAGATGGCTCTCTTTGTTTCCCAGGACAAGGATTCGCGCAACAACAACGGCCACATGCTCAACGAGAACACCCACAGCAGCCGTTTCGAGATGGCTGAACTCCCCGCCGAGGTGGGCAAGAAAATCCGCGACATGCAGCCCGGCGACATCAGCGAGCCTTTTGTCATGATCAACCCCAAGACCCGCCGCGAGCAGGTCGCCATCGTCAAACTCGTGAAGCGCATCGATGGCCACAAGGCCGACCTTGCCGAGGACTACATGATCATCAAGGACATGTGCGAGGCTGCCGAGAAGGAGAAGATTATCCACAAGTGGGTAGAGCAGAAGCAGAAGAGCGTCTACGTCTATATCGAGGAGGGATGGCGCAACTGTGAGTTCGAGTACGACTGGTTGAAGACAGGAAAATAACTTTCCGGCAACCTGCAGTTACTGATTTCTTGGCATTAATCCCTGATTCCCATGTCAGCACCCCGCGACAAGCGCTATCAGCGCCATGACACCACAGGCGACAGCAAGGCCTGTTGGCGCCATGTCGTTGCGGCATGCTGTGTGTTTGCACTGCTCATCTCGCCGGTCATGTGGGCGCAGTCGCCCCGTGGCACCAAGCCGCGCACTACGGTCACCAGGACCTCGACGGCCAAGCGACCCACCAATCCGCAGTCGCCGCAGGCCGCCAAGAAGGGTGCTAAGGGGCCCAAGGTGAGCCGCATCACCCCTCAGATTCCCAAGGCCAACCGCAACCAGAGCAACAAGGTGTTTCTCGAGAATGCCGATATCCTCAGGGCCAACGAGGCCGTCAGCCGTGACTATCAGGTGCTCAAGGGCAATGTCAGGTTCAGGCGCGGCGACATGTATATGTTCTGCGACAGTGCCTACTTCTATGCCGAGACCAGTTCGCTCGACGCCTTCGGCAACGTGCGCATGACCCAGGGCGACACGCTGTGGGTCTACAGCGACGTGCTCCACTACTACGGTGAACAGGGCGTTGCCGAACTGCGCAGCAACGTGCGTCTCGAGAACCGCAGCACCACGCTGCTCACCGATGCCCTCGACTACGAAATCAACTCCAACGTGGGCTACTACTTCGATGGCGGCACCATCGTCGACAACCGCAATAACACCGAGTTGACCTCGCAGTACGGCCGCTATGAACTCGACACCAAGCAGGCCGAGTTCTCGCGCAACGTCCACCTGGTCAACGACCGCTACGAGATGTTCACCGACCTGCTTGACTACAACACCTTGAGCCATATCGCTAAAATCTCGAGCCAGACGCTCATCGTGAGCGACAGCAACACCATCAACACGACCAGCGGCTGGTACAACACCAGCGCCGACGATGCCACGCTCTATAACCGTTCGCTCATCACGGCCAAGGACGGCAAGACGCTCGAGGGCGACACCGTCTACTACAACCGCACACGCAACTATGGTGAGGCCCGCGGCAATGTCATCATCACCGACCCGAGCAACAAGGTGATCCTTGACGGCGATTACGGCTACCACGACGACAACGTCCACTACAGTTATGTCACCAAGCGGGCACGGGCCCGCGAGTTCTCGCAGAAGGATACCATCTACCTGCATGCCGACACGCTGTGCACGCTCATCAACCACGTCGTCAACGACTCGGTCAACGATTCGGTGAGGGTCCTCAAGGCCTTCAACCAGGTGCGCTTCTACCGCAACGACATCCAGGGCATCTGCGACTCGCTGCAGTTGAGCGAGGCCGACACCATCATCAATATGTATCGCCATGCCGTGGTCTGGAACCTGGAGAGACAGATCTTCGGCGACGAAATCAATATCCACCTCAACGACAGCGCTGCCGACTGGGCCACGCTGCCAACGGGCGGCTTCATGGCCGAGCACCTGGGCGAAATCTATTATGACCAGTTGAGCGGCAAGAAGATGAAGGCCTGGTTCGAGAACAAGGAACTGCGGCAACTCGACGTGGACGGCAACGTGCAGGTCATCATGTTCCCCGAGGAGAAAGACTCCACCTACAACAAGATGGTCAATGCCGAGTCCAGTTACATGCGCCTGAACCTCAAGGCCAAGCAGGAGGTGGACCGCATCGTCATGTGGCCCGAAGTCTCGGGCAAGGTCACCCCGCTGTACCTGGCCCGCAAGGCCGACCTCTACCTGCCGCAGTTCAAGTGGTATGAATTGCTGCGCCCCCAGTCGCCCGACGATATCTTTGAGTTGAGCGACGAGCAGCGGCAATTGTGGCAGTCGGTCGAGGGAGGCACCAGGCGACGTGCAGGCAGCAATGCCAATACCAGTGTTCAGGCTACAGATACTCAAACCCTCAAAGTTGAATGATGCCATGAGTGATGTGATTAAACTGCTTCCCGATTCGGTAGCCAACCAGATTGCAGCAGGCGAGGTCATACAGCGTCCTGCCAGCGTCATCAAGGAGTTGGTCGAGAATGCCATCGACGCCCAGGCAACCCACGTCCAGATTATCCTCAAGGACTCGGGACGCACCCTCATCCAGATCATCGACGATGGGGTGGGGATGAGCGAGACCGACGCCCGGTTGGCTTTTGAACGTCACAGCACGAGCAAGATACGCAATGCCGAGGACCTGTTCACCCTCCACACCATGGGATTCCGGGGCGAGGCATTGGCCTCAATAGCCGCCATCTCGCAGGTGGAACTGCGCACGCGCAGGCACGACGCGCAACTGGGTACGCGCCTGGTCATCAATGCCTCGCATTGTGAGAGCCAGGAGCCCGACATGTGCCCCGTGGGCAGCAACTTCATGGTCAAGAACATCTTCTTCAATGTCCCTGCCCGCCGCCGTTTCCTCAAGTCCAACCAGGTGGAACTGAGCAATATCGTCAAGGAGTTCGAGAAACTGGCCCTGGTCAACTATGCGGTGGAGTTCACGCTCATCCACAACGACAACGTGATGTACAAACTGATGAAGGGCACCTTCCGCCAGCGCATAGCGGCCCTTATGGGAAACAGCATCGACCAGCAGTTGCTCCCCGTGGACATCGACACGTCGCTGGTCAAGATACAGGGCTACGTCGGCAAACCCGAGAATGCCCGCAAGCGCAATGCCCTGCAGTTCATGTTCGTCAACGAGCGCTACATGCGGCATCCCTACTTCCACAAGGCGGTGATGTCGGCCTACGAGCAACTCATCCCCGAGGGGGAGCAGCCCAACTATTTCCTGCGCTTCAATGTGGACCCGCAGTCCATCGACGTGAACATCCATCCCACCAAGACCGAAATCAAGTTCGAGGACGAGATGCCCATCTGGCAGATTCTCGCTGCCGGTGTCAAGGAGACGCTGGGACGCTTCAGCGAGGTGCCGTCCATCGATTTCGACACACAGGACGCACCGACCATTCCGGCCTACAGCAGCAATGTCGAGGTCCATCGTCCCGAGATAGACGTCGACACGGCCTATAACCCGTTCAAGTCCCAGGGCAGCAGTCAGCCGCGACAGCATGCGGCGTCGGTGAGCAACTGGGACGAACTGTATGCCAACTTCGAGCGCAAGAAGCGCGAGAGCACCGACGAGCAACAGGCGTCCTTGCCCTTTGAGGAAGAACCGGCGGTTGCCGATGTTTCTGTAACGGCCCCTGCGGCCAACGTGCAGACGGCCTACCTGCAACTCAAGGGGCGCTACATCCTGTCGCCCGCCAAGTCGGGACTGATGGTCATCGACCAGCACAGGGCTCACGTGCGCATCCTCTTTGACCGTTACATCGGGCGCATCCATTCGGGCTCGATGTCTTCACAGACCATTCTCTTTCCCGAAGTGCTCCACCTGAGTCCTGCTCAGGCCGTGACCCTCGAGGGTCTGCTGCCCGAGATGGAGAAGATGGGTTTCGTTCTGTCGCGCATGAGCGGCAACGACTGGGCGGTGAACGCGATACCCGCCGGACTCGACGGGGTGGATGCCGCCGCCATGGTGCAGCAGATTATCGAGTCGGTCGAAAACGGCGGCATGCCGCTCAAGAAGCGCATCCTCGAGCACTTGGCGCTCACCGTGGCGCGCTCGGCGGCCATTCCCCCGGGCCGCACCCTCATGCAGGAGGAGATGGACCTCATCGTCGCCGACCTGTTGCGGTTGCCGGAGCCCAATTATACCCCTGACGGGAAAACCATCATCCAGATGATTCCCATCGACCACATTTCCAAAATGTTTTAACACGACCTATCATGTTTGATTTCAAGCGAATAACCCAACAAACAGACCTATATAACCTGCACACCCACTCGCAGTATTGCGACGGACATGCTCCGATGGAGGAATTTGTCACCGAGGCGATAGCCCAGGGCTTTACCCATCTGGGCTTTACGCCCCATTCGCCTATCTCGGTCGAGAGCCCTTGCAACATGAGCCGCGAACAGGTGCAGCAGTACTTCGACGAGATGGAACGCCTGCGCAGCGCCTATGGTGACCGCATCGCGCTCTACACGGCCATGGAGATTGACTACGTGAGCGTGGGCGACGGCCCTGCCAGCGACTATTTCAGGCAGATGCCCCTGGACTACCGCATCGGCTCGGTGCATTTCATCCCCGCCATCGACAATCCCAGCGAGATGGTCGATATCGACGGCAAGTTCTCTGATTTCAAGGTGCGGATGTCCAAGCACTTCGGCGGCGACATCGAGTATGTCGTCAAGACGTTCTTCTCGCAGATGATGGCCATGGTCGACGAGGGCGGATTCGACATCGTGGGACACATGGACAAGATTGGCTTCAATGCCAGCCAGTACCTTGTGGGAATTGACGAGGAACCCTGGTATGACAAACTGGTCATCGACCTGTTCGAGAACATCATGGACCATCAACTCACTATCGAAATCAACACCAAGGCCTGGCTGCAGCGCAACCGCTTCTATCCCAACCTCAAGTACTTCGGGATGCTCAAGCGCTTCAACGCCCCGGTGGTGGTCAACAGCGACGCCCACTATCCCACGCTGCTCAACAGCGGTCGCCTGGAGGCCATTAAACTCCTCAATGTCCTGTAAAATATCCAATTTTCAAGATACCGACTATGAAACAGATGATGAGACTTGTAGCCCTGGCGATAATGCTGGTCGCCATCTTGCCCGCTGCCTTGCGGGCCCAGGATTTCACCGATAAGGATACCCTGCGCTATGTGGACGCCATGAACTACCGCCTGATCAACTGGGCCTTTGACCGTACGTTGGCATCGCGCATCCCGTTGAATTTCAAGGACAGTGTGCGCCCCACGTTGTGGGACCGTGCCTACTGCACCAGTGGCAAGGGATTCCGCTTTGCCACCAACTCGACGGCCATCGCCGTGCGTTACAACCTGTTGACCAACATGCACATGATGCACATGGCCGACACCGGCATCAAGGGCACCGACCTCTACATCTGGGACGAGGATACCCACAGTTGGCAGTTCGTGAACTGCAACCGTCCGGTGCGCATCGACAACGACATCCGTCCCCGTCAGGATTCCATCCAGAGCAAGGTCTACGTGGACCGGCTCGACGGCAAGATGCATGAGTACATGCTCTACCTGCCCCTGTACGACGGTGTGAGGTGGATTGAAATCGGCGTTGACAGCACTGCCGTGCTCACACAGCCTGTGCTCAACTCGCCCCGCGTGGGCAAGAAGTTCGTCTTCTACGGCACGAGCATCCTGCAGGGCGGCTGCGCCTGCCGACCCGGTATGGTGGCTACGAGCATCATCCAGAGGGACCTGGATGTGGAGTGCGTGAATCTGGGCTTCAGCGGTGAGGGCAAGATGGACTCCTGCATGGCCCGCGCGATGGCGTCTATTCCTGACGTGGCGGCCTACATCCTGGACCCCATTCCCAACTGCACCAAGGACATGTGCGACACGCTGACCTACGGCTTTGTCAACATCCTGCGCACCCTGCGCCCCGAGGTGCCCATCTTCATGGTCGAGGGACAGATGTACAGTTATGCCAAGTACAGCGGCTTCTACAGCGAGTACCTGCCGGCAAAGAACAACGAGTACCACAAGAATTACCTGAAACTCAAGCAGGACAACCCCAACAACCTGTACTATATCACCTGCAAGGACCTCTACGGCCCCAACAACGAGGGCACCGTCGACGGCATCCACCTGACCGACATCGGATTCTGGTGGTATGCCCAGAAACTCGAGCCCTACTTGCGTGCGGTGCTCGACGGCACCCCTATCCCGCAGGAGCCTGGCGTGGACGACCCACGTTAACCTTTAACAATCTCACACAAAGGCGCTAAGTCGCTAAGCATTTTAATATATAATTTTGTGTGAGAATCATGCTACCTTACTTTTAAAACTTAGCGTCTTAGCGTGAGGCAAAATAAGAAGAAAATGAAGACCAAGAAGAGCCATTACATACAAGACCTCATCCTCGAGGGCGAACACGAGCATCAGGATTTCAAATACCAGATTACCGATGCCCGCAAGATTGCCCGCTCCATCGCCGCCTTTGCCAACAACAGCGGTGGGCACTTGCTCATCGGTGTCAAGGACAACGGCAATATTGCCGGCGTGCGCAGCGAGGAGGAAATCTACATGATCGAGACGGCTGCACAGATGTATTGCCGCCCCGAGCAGAAGGTGGCCTTCAAGGTCTTTAACGTCAATGGCAAGTCGGTTGTCAAGGCCGACATCGCCGAGGCCGACGAAAAACCCGTCGAAGCCCCCGACGACAACGGCAACTGGCACGTCTATTTCCGTGTCGCCGACGAGAACGTGCTCGCCAGCCGCCTGCACGAGCATATCATGAAAAACGCCACGGCAAGCGACGAGGAGCAGGAGGATAACGGTACAATCGTCTACAGCGAGCGCGAGCAGTTGTTGCTCAACTACCTGGACACCCACGGCGGCATCACCCTCGAGGGCTATATGAAATTGGCCCACATCAGCGAGGAGACCGCCATGCAGACCGTCGTCACCCTCCACGGCATGGGCCTGCTCACCGTGCAGTACCACGACGGCCAATGCCTCATCGTCGCCATATAGCGAACCTCTCTGTACTATTAAAAACTACAACATTTGTCGATGTGACGGCACTGATCAGTTTCGTCCTCACCGGCTCCTGGTAAACGTTCGGCTGATTGAACAATAAACACGAACGAGGGAGATGCACAACCATGCATCTCCCTCGTTCATTATCATATAGTGCCGTCTTCAGTTTAGAAGGGCAGATCGTCGGGGGCGCCAGGCTGGTCAAAAGGCGGCTGGTCGGCAACGGGGGTCATGCCTGCGTCGGGGGCGGGAGCAGGAGCGGGGCCTCCGGCAGCGGCAGGATAGGGAGCGGGAGCACCAGCACCTGCAGCGGCGGGATCCACCTTCACGGCCTTGAAACCGCGGATGTCGGTGTACCAGCGGCCATTGAACTCGCGGCTCTCGATGTCATAACTCAGCGTGATGACATCACCCACCTCAAAGACATACTGGTCGGCACGCTCGCCGAAGAAGTCAAACTTCACCTTCCTGGGGTAGGCCGAGTCGGTCGTCTCCAGCACATATTCCTGTTTCTTCCACGCATTGCCTGCCTTGGAAGTGCCGCTCTGCGGCTCCAGTTTCTGAATAATCTTACCTGTAATTTCCATTGTCTTTTATTAGTTTCTAGTCCCTGGTTTCTAGTCCCTAGTTTCCCGTCTCTTGTTTGCTGGTGCAACTAGAAACTAGGGACTAGAGACTTGAAACTCAAATAAATTACTTGCTCTCCTCGGCAATGACCTTGAGGATGTTCTGAACCTGCTTCCAGGCCTTGTCAACAGCGGGGATGTGGCAGCGCTCGGCGGGCGAGTGAACGTCACGCAGCGTGGGACCGAAGGAAATCATCTCCATGTCGGGACGGGCCTTCAA